>Ga0247844_1000222_pt1 | contig 124528 bp, 120 predicted proteins | sample LaCtaG_FD_192421 | JGI IMG/M metagenome (GOLD analysis project Ga0247844, IMG submission 192421) | Freshwater microbial communities from meromictic Lake La Cruz, Castile-La Mancha, Spain - LaCruzMarch201714.5m_1 | ecosystem: Environmental > Aquatic > Freshwater > Lake | place: Spain...
ACTTGTCAGCTAAGGATTCCTTTGTGCACCTTCATGTGCACAGCGAGTATTCAATGCTCGATGGTGCTGCCAGAGTAAAGCCACTTACAGAAGAAGCTGCCCGGTTGGGGATGCCAGCAATCGCTATTACTGATCACGGAAATAACTTCGGCGCCTACGATTTCTATCAAACTGCCAAAGCCAATGGTGTCAAACCAATAATTGGCATCGAAGCATATCTTTCTCCGGGCACAGCCCGTACAGAGCGAACTCGCGTTCAGTGGGGAGTTGGAGGCGAAGATGATATCTCCGGAGGTGGTGCATTCACCCACTTAACAATGTTTGCTGAGACCACCGAAGGCATGTACAACCTCTTCAAAATGTCCTCCAAGGCATGGTTGGACGGTTTCTATTTCAAGCCTCGAATGGACCGAGAACTACTGCAGGAATATGGAAAAGGAATTATTGCAACCACCGGTTGCGCCTCGGGAGAAGTCCAGACGCTGATCCGTCTGGGTCAGTACGACAAGGCTCTGGAAGCCGCTGCTTTCTATCGCGACGTCTTTGGAAAAGAAAACTATTTCGTCGAGATCATGGATCATGGAATCGACATCGAGCGTCGGGCGATGCCGGATCTACTGCGACTGGCAAAAGATCTTTCCTTGCCACTGGTAGCCACAAACGATCTTCACTACACTCACGCCTCCGACTCAGTTAGCCACGAGGCGCTTTTGTGTGTGCAGTCCGGAACAAACTTGCTGGACCCAAATCGATTCAAATTTGACGGTCGTGAGTACTACCTCAAATCTGCCGAGCAGATGAGGGAGCTGTTTCGAGATCACCCGGATTCTTGCGACAACACCCTTTTGATTGCCGAGCGATGCAATGTTGAGTTCAAAAAGCGCGACCTCATGCCTAAGTTTCCCCTTCCAGAGGGTGAAACAGAAGCTAGCTGGTTCGCTAAGGAAGTAGAAAAAGGTATGAAGCGCCGCTACGGCGAGGTAGTTCCTGAGCGCCAAGCCAAGCAGGCCGAGTACGAAGTAAATGTCATCGCACAAATGGGTTTCCCTGGATACTTCCTTGTGGTTTCAGACTTTATTGCTTGGGCAAGAGCGCAGGGAATTCGAGTGGGACCAGGTCGTGGTTCTGCAGCAGGATCAATCGTTGCTTACGCCATGGGAATCACAGAACTGGATCCAATCGTGCACGGCCTAATCTTTGAGCGGTTTTTGAACCCCGAGCGTGTTTCACCGCCAGATATAGATGTTGATTTTGATGATCGAAGACGCGGAGAAGTAATTCGGTACGTGAGCCAAAAATACGGCGAGGACCGCGTTGCTCAGATCGTGACCTTTGGAACCATCAAGGCCAAGCAAGCCCTTAAAGACTCTGCTCGCGTTCTTGGCATGCCGTATGCGGCAGGGGAGAAGCTCACAAAGTTGATGCCCCCGATGGTCCTAGGTCGAGATGTGACCTTAGGAGAGTTGGTTGAAAAGCCAAAGGACAAACAGGCTGAGCAAAACTCTCGTTATAAAGAAGCCGCAGAATTTCGCGAGGCATTAGAAAGTGATTCGGATTCAGCAAAAATCTTCGAACTAGCCCGAGGACTTGAGAATCTCAAGCGCCAATGGGGTGTTCATGCAGCCGGTGTAATCATGTCCGCTGAGCCACTGTTGGATGTAATTCCAATCATGCGCCGAGAGGATGATGGTGCGGTAATCACCCAGTTTGATCAGCCACCGTGCGAAAAACTTGGTCTACTGAAGATGGATTTTCTAGGGCTTCGAAACCTGACAGTTCTGGATGATGCTTTAGCAAACATCAAGGCTAACCGCGGGGTGAGCGTGGTTCTTGAGGAACTTGATTTGAATTCAGATCAAAACACCTTTGAGCTTTTGTCCAGAGGGGACACCCTCGGGGTTTTCCAGCTCGACGGTGCTCAGATGCGCTCTCTTCTTCGAATGCTAAAGCCGAGTGAATTCGAACACATCTCCGCTGTTATCGCGCTTTACCGTCCAGGTCCAATGGGAGAAAAATCCCACACTAACTATGCTCTGCGCAAAAATGCTCTTCAAAATTCAGAAGCGATCCATCCGGAGCTTGCAGCTCCGCTGGCAGAGATTCTGGACCCAACCTATGGACTGATTGTTTATCAGGAGCAGGTAATGGCTGTTGCGCAAAAGGTAGCTGGCTTTACCCTTGCGCAGGCTGATCTTCTCAGAAGAGCGATGGGAAAAAAGGATAAGAAAGAACTGGATCGCTCGTACAAAGATTTCAGCGAGGGTATGGCCGGCCAGGGATACTCAGAACCAGCTATTGAAACTCTTTGGAAAACACTTCTTCCTTTCGCTGACTACGCCTTCAATAAGGCTCACAGTGCTGGCTATGGAGTTTTGAGTTATTGGACTGCATACCTAAAGGCAAACTTCCCGGCTGAGTATATGGCTGCGCTTCTTACCTCGGTTGGGGACTCGAAAGACAAACTGGCAATCTACTTGAACGAGTGTCGTCGAATGGACATTCAAGTTCTCGCGCCTGACGTGAATCAGTCCATCGGTCCATTTAGTGCAGTTGGCGACACCATTCGCTTCGGGCTTGGCGCAATCCGAAACGTTGGCCACAACGTCGTTGATGGGATCATCACGGCACGCAAGGATAAGCCTTTTGCTTCCTTCACTGATTTCTTGAGACGAGCTCCAGCTCAGGTTTGTTCCAAGAGAACCATCGAGTCGCTAATTAAAGCTGGCGCATTTGACTCGCTTGGCCACACTAGGCGTTCATTGATTGAAATTCACGAAGAAGCTGTTGATTCACAATCAGTAATTAAGAGAAACGAATCAACCGGTCAAGTTGATTTGTTTGGCGATCTATTTGCTGATTCCGATTCGCAACTGATCATTCCTAATCGACCAGAATGGCCAAAGGCTGAAAAGCTTGCGCACGAACGTGAAATGCTTGGTCTTTATGTATCGGACCACCCACTTGCCGGAAGAGAGAAACAGCTTGCTCAGTTTGCAGATTTTACAATTGGTGATCTGCTAACCAGTGAGGAAATCCGCGATGGTGAGACTGTGACAATCGCGGGTCTGATTTCAAGTGTGACTCACCGCGTTGCTAGATCCTCAGGCAATCCATACGCCAACGTGATTATCGAAGATTTTGAAGGCGAGATGTCTGTGATGTTTATGGGCAAAACCTACAAGGAGTACTCCGAAGCTCTGATTAACGATGAGGTAGTTCTTATTCGTGGACGAATTAATGCCAGAGATGAAGGCTATGCGATTTCGGCTTTCTCAATGGAAACTATCGCTCTGGGCTCTGAAGGAGCCAATCACGGTCCACTAAGACTTCAGATTCAAGAAGCTGATGCCACTAGGTCTGTACTCGAAAACCTGGATGCAACTTTGAGAGCTCATCCTGGTAAAGAAGAAGTCCAGCTGACTTTCATTGATGAGTTGAACCCAAGAAGCTTTAAGTTATCCCCAAAAGTGAAAATCAGCGATGACCTTATCGGCGAGCTAAAGGCTTTGCTGGGTTCGGGGTCTTTGGTTCAGAGTGCGGTGTCTGCTGGGTTGAAATAAGAGCGCTGGAAATACAACAGCCCCTTGTCTAGCTTCCCAAGTTTGCCCGAAAGCACTTCCGAGATAAACACTGCGTTGTTCTCAACTCGGTGAAACTCTCTAACTTTTACAAAAAGCACAGCAGTTGCGTCTCTAAACACCGGAAGCCCAAATTCGGAGAACTCCCAGTCCGAATCAGCAAAGCGTTTAGCTTGGTCTTCCGCCATTTTCTTTGCGAGCCCGAGGTTCTCTGATCCAAGCATGTGCAGCGCTAGGTGCGTTGCATTTGATAAGGCCGGCCAAGAAGATGAACCCTGAGAAACATTGAAGGTCACCAATGCGGGGTTTGAACCAAGTGAAGTCATAGAGGTTGCTGTGAAACCAACAGGATCACCAGATTCTGATTTGGTTGTGATTACTGCAACTCCGGAGGCGTGGCGCCTAAAGGCAGCCTTCAAGGCATCAGAGGGGTCGTGGTTTAGGTCTTTTTCAAGCATCGCTTACAAGATTAGCTCAGCCTCCAGCAATAACCGACCAAATAGACTTAGGCCACAATCATCGAAAAGAGAGCTCGGGCCAATGCCAATTATTCGCCAGCTGGATCTTCGTGGGCAGCTTTTGACCGAAGCGAAGATCAAATCATTGCTTCCTCGGGCTAAACAAGATGGCCGATCGGCCGAGCAGGTAGCAGTTGAGGTTATTGCAGGCGTAAAAAGTGGGGGAGCAAGCTACCTAAGAAAGCTAACTCAAGACTTGGACGGTTTTGATCCGGAACCTTTGAGGGTTTCCAGTAAAGAGTTGCAGTCCGCACTTGCAAGCTGTGATGCGCCACTTCGTTCGGCGATTGAATTGGCAATTGAACGCAATCGCTTGGTTTCGCAAGCCGCAATGCCTAAGCCATTCACGATTGAGCTGGCAAATGGTTCTAAGGTTTCTCAACGCTACGTACCGATGGACTCGGTGGGGCTTTACGCACCAGGTGGAAAAGCTGTTTATCCATCCAGCGTGATTATGAATGCGGTACCCGCTCAGGTAGCCAAGGTTCCTCGAATTGTTTTAGCCAGCCCAGGACAAAAGCAATTTGACGGCCGTCCCCACCCCAGTGTTCTTGCTACCGCAGCAATGCTTGGTTTGGATGAGGTTTATTGCATGGGAGGACCCGCTGCTGTTGCCGCTTTTGCATATGGCCTCGATGATGCCAATTTGCTACCTGTCCGATTAGTCACCGGCCCTGGTAACGCTTTTGTTGCTGCGGCAAAAAGATTGGTTCGCTCGGATGTGGCAATTGATTCCGAGGCCGGCACAACAGAAATTTTGATTATCGCCGATAACAGCGCAAACCCAAAGCTTGTTGCCGCTGATCTAATTTCGCAGACCGAACACGACGAGGCTGCGGCCGCGGTGCTGGTAACCGACTCGGCGGAGTTAATCGAAAAAGTGCTTATTGAACTTCAAAGCCAGCTAAGTGATGCCAAACACTCCGTTCGCATTTCACAAGCGCTCGGCGGACAGCAATCGGCACTTGTATTGGTCGATGCCATTGAAGCTGCCGTAGCAGTTTCCAATCACTACGCAACTGAGCACTTAGAGCTGCTAGTTGCAGACCCTGCTGCCCTCCTTAGCTCGATCACCAATGCCGGAGCGGTGTTTCTGGGGGAGTATTCACCGGTTAGTGTTGGAGATTATTTGGCCGGGTCGAACCACGTTCTGCCAACCGGCGGTACTGCTAGATACTCTTCTGGGCTCGGTGTCCACACATTCTTGCGCACACAACAAGTAATTGATTACGCCGAGGAAGGACTAGCTCAAATATCAGAATCACTTCCAATTTTTGCGCAAGCCGAGGATCTTCCAGCTCACGGAAGTGCTGTTTCAAAGCGCTTCGAAGAAAAGTAATTATTTGGAACCGGAAAACAAGTGCAATTTCAATAGCAGCGCTCTAAAATTGGATTAAGGGAAGGATTCAGAATGCATTGTCCGTTTTGCCGCTATGCCGATTCTCGTGTGACTGATTCCCGAACTAGCGAGGATGGCTCCGCAATCAGAAGGCGCCGTCAATGCCCAGAATGCGGCAAGAGATTTACAACCTCTGAAACTGCATCCCTCACGGTGATCAAACGAAGTGGGGTTACTGAGCCTTTCAGTCGCGAAAAGATTGTCAGCGGTGTAGGTAAGGCCTGCCAAGGAAGACCCGTATCCGACGCCGATCTTGCCGTTTTGGCTCAGCAGGTAGAGGAAATCATCAGATCATCGGGTGCTGCTCAAGTAGAGGCGCATGAGATTGGACTTGCCATCTTGGAACCGCTTCGAGCTCTTGATGAAGTTGCCTTTATGAGGTTTGCGAGTGTTTACCAGGGCTGGGAATCATTGGAAGATTTTGAGGCTGCTATCAGCGTGCTTCGTGCCAGTAGTGATATTCAATCCGAGGGCAGCAAAGGCTAGCGTGATCTAGCACATTGATCTATCGGGCTTTTTTCAACCTAATATTTTCCCGCTTTGATCCGGAGACCGCTCATCACCTTGGTGTGGTGCTTATTAAATTTCTAGGAGCCACAGGACTTGCAGTTTTAGCCCGTTTGGGCAGCAAGCCAGGCGCTGTCAAGGTCATGGGTCTTAGATTCAAAGGCCCATTCGGGATGGCAGCCGGTTTCGATAAAAACGCTGAAATGGTGAAAGAACTTGGTCAGTTGGGCTTCTCTCATGTTGAGATCGGAACAGTCACGCGTCACGCACAGGATGGAAACCCTAAGCCAAGACTTTTCAGACTAAAAAAAGACCTAAGCCTTATCAATCGAATGGGCTTTAACAACGAGGGAGCCGATGCTGTTTCGAAAAGGCTGGAGAAACTTCGATCAAGCGGTGCAAAACTTCCAATAATTGGAGTGAACATAGGCAAGAGCAAAATTACCGAATTGGAAGATGCGGTTTCTGATTATGAGTACAGCGCCGAGAAGCTTGCCCGGTTTGCTGACTACATTGCGGTCAACGTTTCTTCCCCAAACACTCCAGGTCTTAGATCACTTCAGGCAATTGATCAACTGGAACCGATTTTGAAAGCCGTTATCGCTAAAGCCTCAGGTAAGCCGGTGTTGGTGAAGATTGCTCCTGATTTGGCAGATGAAGATGTTGTGGCTGTTGCAGCATTAGCCACAAAGCTCGCTCTAACTGGGGTTATTGCAACCAACACAACTGTTTCTAGATCGGGTTTGAAAACTGATAGCAAAAGCATTTCGGATATGGGTGCCGGTGGTTTATCTGGCCCAGTCCTGAAGGACAGATCAATCGAAGTGCTCAAACTCCTTCGCGCCAATTTGCCGAATGAAATTGCAATAGTTTCAGTCGGAGGGGTCTTCACCCCAACCGATGTTTTGCAGAGATTAGAGCTTGGAGCAGCACTGGTTCAGGGCTATACCGGTTTCGTTTACGAGGGACCGCTTTGGGCAAGAAAGATTAATCGCGGCTTACACAGTTAAGCAGTCTTTAAGCATTCTGTTAGAAAGTTTTGTTTCCGCGCTTTACCTGTGGCTTTGGAAGTCTCATGCTACGCATTTGAATTGAGCGCATTGCTGCGTACCAACGCAAACCTTTTTCAGCCTTATCGCCATACTTAGCTTCAGCTATTCGCTGGGTTTTCTTGCCAAGAACAAATCCGTCGACACCCACAGCTAAGAAAAGACCCCACATGGTGATCAAAGTTCCAAGTTGAATGTATAGATCTAAAACAGCGTCCTCGGTTCGAATGGACGAAATGATAATCACGAGAAACAACGCTGGTAGAACAAGTTCTCCTGCTGTGAATCTTGAGTCAACGATGTCTCGAGCAAGTTTTCTTTGAGGTCCACGATCGCGGCTTGTTAGGTAGCGCTCTTCACCATTGGCTAGACCTTCTCGAGCCTTCATGCGCTCAGCCTGGAGAGCTCGCTTAGCCAGCCTTTTGGCCTCAGGGGAGCGGTTGCCAACCACTGGCTTTTTGCGCAGCTGTTCTTGCTGCTTGCGAGCTGGAGTTGGCTTACCCTTGCCGTCCTTTTTAGGCTGCTGTGACTGAGGTGTCTGCTCTGGCATTAGGGTCCTTCGATTTTGATTGGTTTCGCTTAAGATTACCCTCATGACCTTGATCCCACCGACCACTTCTGCCGCGCAGCTGGAGAAGGCAAGCGCAGCCGTCAAGCTTCTGTTTCCTGAAGCACTTGAAATTCTCAAAGATTTAGTGCGGATTCCTGGAATCGCCTGGGAAGCTTTTGATGCCAGCCAGCTGGACAAAAGCGCACAGGCGGTCAAGTCGTTGTTTGAAGAACTAGGCGTTTTTGACAAAGTCGAAATTCTGCGTGCTGGATACGGACACTCGCAACTGGGTGCCCCCGCAATTGTGGCAACCCGGAAAGCAAAAAACTCACGGCCCACTATTTTGCTCTACGCGCATCATGACGTTCAACCACCTGGGGATGATGCCCTTTGGGAGTCGACTCCGTTTGAACCCGAGATTCGAAATGGCAGAATGTATGGCAGAGGCGCCGCCGATGACAAGGCGGGAATTATCGCCCACTATGCCTCGGTAAAACTACTTGCCGAAATTGCAGGAGCCGACTTCGATCTTGGATTAGCTATTTTCATCGAAGGTGAGGAAGAGGCGGGATCGCCCTCTTTCGCTAGTTTCTTGGAAACCTATAAAGACCAGCTCGAAGGGGACGTCATTGTTGTAGCGGACTCTGGCAATTGGAGCACCAAAGTCCCGGCAATCACCACAACCTTGCGGGGATTAGCTTCCCTTGAATTCGAAATTCGGACTTTGGATCACGCCGTGCATAGCGGTATGTATGGAGGGGCTGTTCCGGACGCCATGCTGGCGTTGGTGAGGATCTTGGGGTCCATGTGGGATGAAAAAGGGTCAGTCACCATTTCAGGTCTATTTTCGGCTGAAAATAGCAATCTGGACTACTCAGAGGCCCAATTACGGGCTGATTCTGGGCTTTTGTCCTCCACTTTACCCATAGGCACTGGTCCAATACTGCCTCGAATCTGGACCAAGCCCGCCTTGACCCTGATTGGGTTGGACTACCCAACGGTAGCCCTGTCTTCCAACACCCTAGTTCCGAGCCTCAAGGCCAAACTGAGCCTTAGAATCGCCCCTGGAGATGACCCAGAACGGGCTCTGGAGGCCCTGAAGGGCCACATCTTGGCCCATAACACTCTAGGCGCGGAGATCACTTTCGGGGCTGTAGAGCTTGGCAAACCCTTCAGCTTGGGGGAGTCCGGTTGGGCCAAAACTATAGCCGAGCAGTCCCTGGCTCTGGCTTTTGGAGAGAAATCGGTAGATATCGGCATTGGAGGGTCAATTCCATTTATTGCCGAGTTGAAGAGGGTTTTTCCAAAGGCTCAGGTGCTGGTCACGGGAGTCGAAGACCCTGATTCCAGGGCTCATTCGCCCAACGAGAGTCTCCATTTGGAGGGATTCCAGTCGGCCATTTTGGCCCAGCTGCTATTTCTTCTAGGAGGGAATCAGATCACCCTTAGCTAGGTTTAGCCTTGTTAGAGTAATAACAACACCGAGTTTTCTAGGAGAGTAAGCATGGAGCAGACACTCAGCCACAAAGTAAGCCTCACAGACACCGCGAAGGACAAAGTCCGCACGTTGCTGGCTGCTGAAGGTCGCGATGACCTCAGACTTCGTGTTTCAGTGCAGCCAGGCGGTTGCTCTGGTCTGATCTATCAATTGTTCTTCGATGAAGTTTTGGAAGAGTCCGACGCTGTTGCCAATTTTGATGGTGTTCAGGTAGTTGTTGACAAGATGAGCGTTCCATATCTTGAGGGTGCATCGATTGATTTTGAGGACACCATTCAAAAGCAGGGCTTCACCATTGACAACCCCAACGCCGCTGGTTCATGCGCTTGCGGAGACTCCTTCAACTAACTCAGTTCGTTTCAAAAACTGCTGGAAACCCCCGAATTTATAGGCGTTTTGGCACGGCCGTAGGATTTTCCTCGCTTAGACTAAGAGTCATAGGATTTCGATAGCCGAAGGGTCATTTTCTCCAGTGAGTAAACGTTTCAAGTGGGCCATTGTTCCGCTAGCAACCAACATGGTTTTGCTGCTTTCTGGCTGTTCCGACCAGTTTGCTAGGGGCTTTTTGCCTGGAGTTTGGGGAGTGACCAACCACACCGATCGAATCACCGGATTGTGGAACACCGCCTGGATCGTTTTGTGGCTAGTTGGAATCATTGCTTGGGCCTTGATGGGCTGGGCAATTTTGGTCTACAGGCGTCGCAAGGGAGAAACTGGAATTCCTGCACAGCTTCGATACAACAACCCAATTGAAGTTCTTTTCACTGTGGTGCCACTGATCATGGTTATTGCGTTTTTTGCCTTCACAGCCAGAGACATGGCGGCTATTGAGCAGCCAACCGAGAATCCAGAAGTCACGATTCAAGTTATTGCAAAGCAGTGGAGTTGGGACTTTAACTACGTTGACTCCAACGTTTTCGAATCTGGAATTCAGGCTCAGTTTGATGGCCAAGAGGGCGTCCCTGAAACCCTTCCTACTCTTTACCTGCCGGTGGACAAGACCGTCAAAATTGACTTGTCAGCGCGAGATGTTATTCACTCATTCTGGGTAATTGACTTCTTGTACAAGAAAGACATGTTCCCTGGCAAAACCAACACCATGTACTTCACACCGCAAGTCGAGGGAACCTATGCAGGGAAGTGCGCGGAACTTTGTGGTGAGTATCATTCGATGATGCTTTTCCAGGTAAAGGTTGTTTCTCAAGCAGAGTACGACAGCTATTTGGCAACCCTGGTTGCCAAGGGGCAGACCGGTCAGCTTGATACAACATACGATCGTAACCAAAACCTTCCCGGTGACAACCCAGAGATTAGAGGATAGTAAAGATGGCCACCTTAACTGAAACGCGTCCTTCCAGTGGAGGAAGCTTCCCGTCGAAGAAGAAGCAGTCCAAGGGTCAGATTCTCGTTGACTGGCTAACAACGACCGATCACAAAAAGATTGGCTACCTGTACCTCATTACATCCTTTGCTTACTTCCTAATCGGTGGAGTAATGGCTTTGGTTATTCGCGCTCAGCTGGCAGCTCCTGGACTAGATATTGTTCAGACCAAAGAGCAGTACAACCAGCTATTCACGATGCATGGAACGATCATGCTTTTACTGTTTGCGACCCCGCTCTTTGCAGGATTCGCAAACGTTCTAATGCCGGTGCAAATCGGTGCACCTGATGTTGCGTTCCCAAGGCTAAACGCAATCGCTTACTGGTTCTACTTTTTCGGCTCCTTCGTAGCCGTTTCTGGATTCTTTACTCCCCAGGGAGCCGCTTCGTTTGGGTGGTTTGCATATGCTCCCTTATCCAATGCCACGTTCTCGCCGGGAATAGGTGGCGATCTATGGGTGTTCGGTCTTGCCCTCGGTGGATTTGGAACCATTCTCGGTGGAGTGAACTTCATCACAACCATCTTGACCATGCGCGCTCCTGGAATGACCATGTTCCGCATGCCGATCTTTTCCTGGAACACACTAGTTACTTCAATCCTTGTGATCATGGCTTTCCCACCTCTTGCTGCAGCTCTTTTCGCTCTAGGAGCTGACCGACGTCTAGACGCCCAAATCTTTGATCCAGCCAACGGTGGAGCGATGCTCTGGCAGCATTTGTTCTGGTTCTTCGGTCACCCTGAGGTTTACATTTTGGCTCTGCCATTTTTTGGAATAGTGTCTGAAATCTTCCCAGTATTTAGCCGAAAGCCAATTTTTGGATACAAGACACTGGTGTTTGCCACAATCGCCATCGCTGCACTTTCGATGACCGTTTGGGCTCACCACATGTATGTCACAGGCTCAGTGCTGTTGCCATTCTTCGCATTCACCACCATGCTGATTGCCGTTCCAACCGGAGTGAAGATATTCAACTGGATTGGAACCATGTGGCGTGGTTCACTAACTTTTGAAAACCCAATGCTTTGGAGCTTAGGTTTTTTGACCACCTTCATCTTCGGTGGACTAACTGGAGTTATCTTGGCTTCACCAGCTCTTGACTACCACTTGTCGGATAGCTACTTCGTGGTCGCACACTTCCACTACGTCGTGTTTGGAACTGTGGTATTTGCAATGTTCGCCGGATTCTTCTTCTGGTGGCCAAAGATGACCGGAAAGATGCTGAACGAGCGCCTTGGCTACATTCAGTTCTGGCTAACCTTCTTTGGTTTCCACATCACCTTCTTGATCCAGCACTGGCTTGGAGTAATCGGCATGCCACGTCGCTACGCGACTTACTTGCCTGAAGATGGTTTTGCCTGGATGAACATGGTTTCAAGCCTGGGGTCAATCCTGCTGGCGCTTTCGATTATTCCGTTCTTGTGGAATGTTTATATCACTTACCGAAGTGCACCGGTTGTGACCCTCGATGATCCGTGGGGTTATGGAAGATCACTGGAGTGGGCAACAGCTACTCCATTCCCTCGCCACAACTTCACTTCGATTCCTCGAATTCGTTCAGAATCCCCAGCGTTTGACCTTCACCACCCCGAGTACGCAGCACCTGAAGCTAAAGCGGCAGCGAAGAAGTAGAGGATGAAAGCTAACTACCTACTTTGGATCTTGTTGACTGGCTTTTATGCACTAATCACTGGCGGCTACCACCTTTGGTACTTCCTAACCTACGGTGGCTGGGAGCCAGTAGGAACTTCGGCTTTGGCGATGCTCACCTTCATGAGTGCCTTCTTGGCCTTCTATCTTTGGAAAACCGACAAAACTCAAGGAGTTGTGCCTGAAGATCGTCTCGACGCAAACATCGAAGACGGAGAGTCTGAGCTAGGGTTCTTCTCTCCTTGGAGTTGGTGGCCTCTTTACCTTGGGATCGCTTGCGCGCTAGTTTTCGCTTCGTTGGCAGTTGGCTGGTGGCTGACTTACTTTGTAGTGCCGTTGGCAATCATTGGTGTGGTCGGTTATGTATTCGAACACAGCAGAGGCCATCACGCTCACTAGTTTTTTCTTCATCTTTGGGTTAGGGCAGTGACTTGGCAGCAGATAGGAAAATCTCCTCAGGAGGACCCTGGGAAGCATCAATCGGGTACTCAAGAGCAGTTGTTGCTGGCCCATACATCCACGTCTCAGGCTCAACAGCAACCATTGATGGTGTTCTGCAGCACGAAGGTGATGCTTACGGTCAAACCAAAGTGGCATTTCAGGTTATTGAAAAAGCACTAGCTGAAGGCGATCACTCACTCAGTGATGTTGTTAGAGCCAGGCTGTATCTGGCAAACCAAGAAGACATGGATGCGGTTGGTAAGGCTCACGGGGAATTGTTCTCAAGCATTAGACCCGCCGCCACAATGCTTGCCGGCATAAAGTTTATTAACCCAGGCATGCTGGTGGAAATTGAAGTTGATTCCTACAAACCCTAGCTAACCAACAAAAAATCCCCCAAGCTAAATGCCTGGGGGATTTCTTATTAAATTCTTACTTTGTTAGTTGATCCTGAGCTGCTGGTGCAGAAACTGTAGGGTAGTGGTCGTGAGACTGAGCCTCGTTGAGCTCTGTCTGGGTCACAGGTGCGATACGGTCTTCGAAATACACTCTCGATAGCGCCGCACGCAGCCTGGTTCCAACTGTGATCTTTCCGTACTTGTTTGGACGAACCACTGTTGGGCGGTAGTCCTTGAAGTCAACTAGCTTGTACATCTCGAACTTATCCAGTGGCTCGTGAACTTCGATGTATTCACCGTGTGGTAAACGGACGATTCTTCCAGTCTCGCGACCGTGAAGAACAATCTCTCGGTCCTTACGCTGAAGAGCTAGACAGGTTCGCTTGGTGATGATGTAGGCCGCAATTGGTCCAACGATAAGCATGATCTGCATCACTGTCAGAACGTGGTTTAGCGACATCTGGAAGAACACTGCGATCAAGTCGGTTGATGCTGCAGCCCATAGGACGCCGTAGAACGTCACTCCAGCTGCACCGATTGCTGTGCGCACAGGTGCGTTTCTTGGGCGGTCAAGCACGTGGTGCTCTCGCTTGTCTCCGGTGACCCAAGCTTCAACGAATGGGTAAATCGCAACTAGTCCTAGGAATACCAAACTTCCAACAAGAGGAATTAGAACACCGAATGGATAGGTGTATCCAAAAATCGAAACATCAAGGTTGCTAGGAGCCAATCGAAGTGCACCATCTAGCCATCCGATGTACCAGTCCGGCTGGGTTCCAGCCGAAACAGGGGATGGGTCGTATGGTCCGTAGTTCCAAATTGGGTTGATGGTAAAGGTTGCCGAAATTGCCATCACGACACCGAAGACGATGAAGAAGAATCCACCGGCTTTCGCAACGTAAACAGGCATCAACGGGTAGCCAACGACGTTTTCGTCGGTGCGTCCAGGGCCTGAGTAGTGGGTGTGCTTGTGAATGATCACCATAAACAAGTGAATGGCGATAAAGATAAGAATTAGTGCTGGGACCAAAAGAATGTGCAGTCCATAAAGACGAGCAACGATTTCAGTTCCTGGGAACTCTCCACCGAACAAGAATGAGGAGGTAGTTGTTCCGATAACCGGAATTCCCTTGATCATTCCATCGATAATTCGAAGACCGTTTCCTGAAAGCAAGTCGTCAGGAAGTGAATAACCGGTGAATCCAGCAGCCATTCCAAGAATGAATAGCATGAAGCCAACTAACCAGTTGATCTCGCGAGGCTTGCGGAATGCGCCAGTGAAGAACACGCGAAGCATGTGTAAACCGGCGGCCGCAACGAACAAAAGCGCTGACCAGTGATGAGCCTGACGCATAAGCATTCCACCGCGGATCTCAAATGAAATGTCCAGGCTTGAGGCGTAAGCAATCGACATCTGAGCACCCTTTAGCGGGACGTACGCTCCGTCGTAGATAACTTCAGTCATCGCTGGTTGATAAAAGAAAGTCAGGAAAGTTCCAGAAATCAGCAAGATTACGAAGCTGTATAGCGCGACCTCACCGAGCATGAAGGACCAGTGGTCGGGGAAGACTTTGCGACCGAAGTTCTTAAGGATTCCTCCAACACCGACTCGTTCGTCAAGGTAATTAGAGGTTGCGGCTAATGCTCCGCCCTGCTTCTTAGTTTCAACTGTTGTGGTCATCTTTTATCGCTCCCAGAAACTTGGTCCGACTGGTTCTAAGAAATCGCTTTGTGCGATCAGGTAACCTTCCGCGTCCACCGATATCGGCAGCTGCGGTAGGGGACGAGATGCAGGGCCAAATACAACCTTGCAGTGCTCGGTTACGTCAAATGTTGACTGGTGGCATGGGCACAGCAGGTGATGTGTTTGCTGCTCATATAATGCCACCGGGCATCCAACGTGTGTACAAATCTTTGAGTAGGCGACAATTCCGTCGTAAGACCAACCGCTCTTTTCTGGAGCTTCCTTCAAATCCTCTTGAGGTAGGCGAACGAGCAACACGGCTGCCTTGGCCTTTTCTTCAAGTTTGTGATGGTGCATTTCTGCAAGACCTTCTGGGATCACATGGAAAACAGATCCAAGGGTAACATCAGATGCCTTGATAGGAATTCCTGTTGGATCCTTTGTCAACCTGGTTCCGGCTTTCCACATGGTCTGGCGCAGGGTGTTACCAACTGGGGGACCGAGATCTCCAAAGACGATCAGAGCTGGAAGCGGGAACAAAGCTAGCGCTCCGTAAAGAGTTCTGCGGATAAGTTTTCTTCTGCTGAAACCGGATTCAGAATCGGCAAGCTTTACGATTTCAACGGCAGCAGCGCGAACATCTTCACTACCGCGGGTTTGATGTCTAGCTTCGGTGACTTCAAAATCTGGCATAAGGGTTTTGGCCCAGTGAACTGCACCAATACCAATTCCAAACAGCGAGAGAGTCATACCTAAACCTAAAAAGAGGTTGTTGGCTCGAACAGTTGAAAGGTCTTCGGTGATCGGGAAAGCAACATAGGCCCAGAGTGCGAAGAAGGAGCCCAATACGGACACTAGGAACATAGCCGCTACTTGAACCTCGGCGTTTTTGGCTTTTGATGGGACCTTGTCGGTCATCCGGACGCGGTGAGGCTCAAGACCTGGGTCTTTGATCTTGTCTGGCGGAATAACAGCCAAACCGGATTCGAAGTCGTGCTCGAAGCCTTCAGCTTCAAAGCCCTTCTCTAAGTCCTTACCTGCCAATTAGCGTCTTCCTTCCTAGTTCGACTTGGCGCCAAGCCATACAGTGATGGCAACAATTAGGCCCAACCCAAAAATCCAAATAAATAATCCCTCAGCTACCGGTCCTAGGCTCCCAAGTTCGAAGCCACCGGCCGACGGATTTTCCTCAATGTATGCGAGGTAAGTGATGATGTCGTTTTTGTCCTGAGGTGTGATGTTTGCATCGTTGAAAACCGGCATGTTCTGCGGGCCAATAAGCATCGCTTCATAAACGTGCTTGGCTTCAACCCCATCAAGATTCGGAGCGTACTTACCCTCGGTCAAAGCACCGGCTGCACCAACGGCGTTGTGGCACATCGCGCAGTTGATCCTAAATAGCTCTCCACCATGGGTGGCATCACCAGTTGCCTCAAGATACTTCTGCTCTGGAATTGCAGGACCTGGAGCTAGAGATGCGACGTAAGCACCCATCAAAGTAATTTGCTCGTCAGTGAACTGAACTTTCTTTTTTGGAAGCTGTGGGCCAGACCCTTGTCCTGGCATACGGCCAGTTCCAACCTGGAAATCAACTGAAGCAGCTCCAACACCGATCAAGCTCGGACCGGCAGCAGAACCTTCGGCATTTAGTCCGTGACAGCTAGCGCAGTTAGCAAGGAACAGCTTTCTACCTTCGGAGATTTGCTCGGCGGTGTACTCAGTTGCAGCAGTAGTTGCCACAACATTAGTTGCAACTGCGTATCCGCCACCCGAGAACAAAAGCCCAGCGGCAATAACCAGTGTTGCTGCCAGCGGCTTTCTGCGAGAGCGGTTAAAGCGATTTCCCATGACTTCTTTCTATTTCAGTACGTAGATGATTAAGAACAAGCCGATCCAAACAACATCGACGAAGTGCCAATAGTAAGAGACAACAATTGCTCCGGTTGCCTCTGCGTGACCAAACTTCTTTGCCGCGTAACTTCTTCCTATGATGAGCAAGAAAGCAATCAATCCGCCGGTGACGTGAAGCGCGTGGAAACCGGTGGTGATGTAGAAGGCGCTTCCGTAGGAGTTGCTGCTGATGCTGACACCTTCAGACACCAAGGTGGCGTACTCATAGACCTGGCCGGCCACGAAGATCGCTCCGAGCACGTAGCTAATGAAGAACCACTCAACTAGACCCCACTTAGCAGGGGATTTGCCGGTGGCACGTGGCTGCATGCGCTCAGCGGCGAACACGCCAAACTGCGCCGTGAACGAAGAAGCCACCAAGATCAAGGTGTTGATTAGCGCAAATCCGACATCCAGAATCTGAGTATCGTTGGCCCAAATTTCCGGGGCGTTGGCGCGGAGGCTGAAATACATAGCAAAAAGGCCCGCAAAGAACATAACCTCGCTGGCTAGCCAGACAATCGTTCCCACTGAGGTCGCGCTTGGCCGGTTGATTACCACAGAGGTATTTTGGGCCAAGGGAGTTGAGGTCATGGGTTAAGTCTAACCCCTGAATCCGCGTCAGTTGGGCAATTTGGGCTTAGTTCGCTCAAGTTTCGAACACTAAGCTGAGACACATGAATCCGCAACCAAGCTGGCCGAGCATTTTGGCCAAGCTAATCGCAAAAGCTGACCTGGAGCGCTCGGAAGCGAATTGGGCGATGTCGCAAATCATGGCCGGCGATTCAAGTGAAGCGGAAATAGCTGCATTTATGTTGGCACTTCGTTCCAAGGGCGAAACTGTTTCTGAACTTGCAGGTCTTGTTGATGTCATGCTCAAACAGGCAGTTTTGTTAGATACCGGAAACGATGCGTTGGATATCGTTGGAACAGGTGGCGATTTAGTTGGCACCGTGAATGTTTCGAGTATGGCTTCGATTCTTGCTTCCGCCGCAGGTATACCAGTGATGAAGCACGGTTCTCGTTCAGCATCGGGAAAGACCGGATCATCGGAAATGCTCGAGGTGCTTGGAATCAAATTGGATCTTTCTCCTCAACGGGTAGCTGAGGTGTTCAAAGAAACCGGAATAACGTTCTTTTTCGCCCCGGTGTTCCACCCAGCCATGAGGCATGTAGCTCCAATTCGAAAACAACTCGGGGTTCCTACCACCTTCAACTTTCTGGGACCTTTGGTAAACCCAGCCCAACCAATAGCGACCTCACTTGGGGTTGCAAACGCTGATATTGCCCCTCTTATGGCCCAAGAATTGGCCGAAAGAGGCCGTTTTGGGCTGGTTTTCAGGGGAAATGATGGTCTGGACGAGCTAACCACCACCACAACCAGCACGCTGTGGTTCGTGAGCCCTGAAGGGGTCCAAAAACAGCAATTAGACCCAACAGAATTTGGTATCAAAACAGCCTCTAAGGACTCCCTGATCGGCGGAGACGCCCAGCACAATGCCCAGGTAGCAAGAGATCTGTTCGCAGGTAAGACCCAAAACAACCTCGGTGCAGTGCGAGATATCGTCATTTTGAACGCCGCAGGGGGAGTAGTGGCCTACAAGGCTGCAAAGAACCCCCAGCTGGCCGGCTCAAGTCTAAAAACCCAGTTTGACTCAGCTATAGCTACCGTCACAGAAGCCTTGGACTCGGGCAAAGCTGCTGCAAAAATCGAGCAATGGGTATCAGCTACTCAACAGTAAAAACTACAAACTTTACGGGGAGTGGCTCCAAGAGCCAGATTTTCAGTACTTGACATAATGAACATTATCGGCACAATGGAATCAGCTAACTTAGTTCCACCAGAAGGTCGATAAGCCCTGGCGGTCCAACGGTCTCTCCAGATACTTTTAGGTCCTCCGGCAACCACCAGCGCACGTCCAAGATGTCTCGATGTTCCTCGGCTGTCCACATCGAACGATCAACTTCGAATTCTTCTGAAATTCGAAATTTGAAAAAATGGGCGATTCCGGTTTCGTAGTCTCCAGATTTCCAGGGCTGGTTGAACTCAATCTCGCCCACTTTTGGCCCCAAAGCCTCTGGTGGAACGACTAATCCAGTTTCCTCAAGCAGCTCACGACTTGCAGCTGCCCAAAGGTCTTCAGAGGGCTCAATACCGCCGCCAGGGCTCATCCAGCGCGGTTCTAGGGCGCTTTCTGGGCTCCAGAGCGAGTAGAGCAGCAAAAACCTCCCAGAATCGGCCTGTAGCAGGATTCTGGCTGTCTCTCGGTGTCTGATCAGTGCCAAAAGCATTAGCCTTTAGTGATTTTGAAGAATTTCATGGACAGTTGGACCAAATATCCGATACTTAGGGCAAAAATCAGGGTTCCTTCCCTAACCTGCCCGCCCATAAGGGCTCCCAGGGTCAAAACGGTGCCTTCGTAGCCTGTTCTGATCATCCAGAACGGCTTATCCAGCGCGTTAGCTGTCCCCTGCATTAGTCCATCTCTTGGGCCTGATCCGAGGGCTGAGCTGATATACAAACCGGTAGCGATAGCGACGATAACCACACCAACTAGGAATATCAGCAGTCTTTGCCAGTAGATCGAAGTGTCAGGAAGAATCAGTAGCCAAAAATCGGCAAAAAGCCCGATCAAAACAGCATTGGCAATAGTTCCAATGCCCGGTTTGACCTTCAGTGGTATCCAAGCCAAAAGCACCAGAGCACTCACAACCACGGTGGAAACACCAAAGCTGAGGCCAGTTTGTATTGAAATCCCCTGTGCGAAGACATCCCAGGGGGCAATTCCAAGGCTGGCATGAACTGTCATTGCGACTCCTAGACCGTAAACAAACAATCCGAAGATAAGGATTAGAAGGCGAAAGCTCAGGCTACGGTTGGATTCAGGACGCACCTATGAAGACTACTCGCTATCTAGACACCCACCCTGGCACCAGACCGCGTATCTTTGCCCACCGTGGACTCACGTTCCAGGGCGACAAATCGGTAGCTGATGAGAACACTCTTCAATCCTTCGAGCTTGCCCTTGCGGCAGGTGCAGATTATCTGGAATCAGATATTCAAGTCACGAAAGATAAAGTTCCCGTTCTGTTTCACGATGGCGATCTAACCAGGCTGGTGGGAAAAAAGACAGAGGTTTCCGATCTGAACTTGGCTCAAATCAAGCAAATTGAATTACCTCATTTGGGAAAAATCCCAACTCTTGAACAAGCTTTGATTGCATTCCCAGAGGCCAAGTTCAATCTGGATCTAAAAACCCCACAGGCTGAAACGGTTGGAATTCAAACAATCTTGAAACTAAATGCTGAAAATCGCGTTCTGGTATCAAGCTTTAGCGAGGCATCAAGAAAGCGTGCGCTCGCAAGCTGCCCTACTCCGCTGGCAACCTCGGCAGGAAGCTCTAAGGTTTTACTCAGCTATCTACTTGCTAGAGCTGGAATGGAAAAATCGCTAGCCAGGCAATTGGTTGGTATCGATGCGCTTCAGATTCCAATCAGGCTCTATGGCATCGATTTCACTCATCCTAAATTTCTGGAACAAACATTGCCCCTAGGTGTTGAGGTTCACTTCTGGACAATAAATGACCCTCAAACCATGTTGGATCTTTTCGCCCTTGGAGCCCACGGCATCGTCACAGACCGAGCCGATCTGGCGGTCAAAACCTTTAGCTGAGAAATTTCTGTTAACTACTCATCTAAAGGATGATTTTGAACCAACTCTTGGTTGCCTTAACCGTTGACTAATTTGTCAGCCAAACGCAACCAGGAGAAATCATGGCCCAACAGACAATGCGCGGCATCAGATTGGGAGCGCTTTCGCTTGAATCAGAAATTGGAGTGAACTACTCCCCCAGGAACAAGCACAGCTATCAGTGTAAAAACTCCCACATCAGTGAACTGGTGTTTGCTCAAGACGCCGAACTTCCAGAGACTTGGCAGTGCAAATCCTGCCCTGAACAGGCAATACTTCTAACCGAAGAAAAACTCATAAAACTTGAGCTCGATGAGCTTAAGTCCCCAAGATCGCATTGGGAAATGCTTCTGGAAAGACGCTCAAAGGATGAACTCGAGGAGATTCTCAAAGAGAGAATTTCCTACATCAGAACAAGGCGTAAGGCCGGAAAAGCAGATGTCTAACTAAATACTCTTCTGATTCCCCAAAAGGTGACCTTGGTCAGTGCTTCAAGCACGATGGCCAGGGTCATTTTTGATTTCCCATTGACCCGCTCCACAAAAGTGATTGGCACTTCAACAACTGAACCTGCTCTTGAGGCCCGGTAGGCAAGCTCAACCTGGAATGAGTAGCCGTGCGAAGAAACTGGCTCGGATATCAATTGCTTCAAGAACTTTGCGCGGTAAACGCGAAAGCCCGATGTCATGTCCAAAATCTCGGTTCCAAGCATTGCTTTGGCATAGCGATTGCCAATTCTAGAAATCAGTTTTCTAAACCAAGGCCAGTTCTCGACTTCTCCCCCGCGAACCCAACGAGATCCGATTACCAAATCCTCCGTGGTGGATGCTTCAAGAAGGGATGCTAAATCCGAAGCCCGGTGAGATCCATCGGCGTCCATTTCGACAACAAAATCAAAACCTTCACTTAAGGCCCACTGAAACCCCTCGAGGTAGGCAAGCCCCAAGCCTTGCTTTTGACTTCTGGTTAGAAGGTGGACTCTCGGTTGGTCTGCAAAAGACTCCTTGACAATGGCTGCAGTGCCATCGGGTGATGTGTCATCGACTACCAACACACTTAGTTCGGGGACTACTTCAAGCACTAGGCTCACGGTTTCAGCAATCGTTTCTGCCTCGTTGTAGGTAGGAATGACAACGAGATATTTCACATGCTTGATTTCTTTGCTCGGCGTCGAGCCCAAGACCCAATTGCTGATACCAAAAGACCCAACGCTAAGAAGTTGACAATCAAATCAAGACCTGGCCCAATAGCCATGGCCGGAGTGATTGAAGTTCGAAGCGGCAAGGTCTCGACCATTACTCCGGGCTCGAAAATAGGTAGCTGATCAACTATTGATCCATCAGCAAGAAAAATCTTCGAAACCCCGACGGTGGAGATGTTTACTAGCGTTCTACCTGTTTCGATAGCGCGGAGCCTGGCTAAGGCTGCCTGCTGGAAAGTTTCATCACTGCGACCGAAGTCGGCGTTGTTGGTTTGAGAAAGGATGATTTCGGCACCCTCACTAACCAGCTCTCGGCCGATGTCGTCAATAGCGACTTCAAAGCAGATCAGCACACCCAGATTCTTGCCTTCAAGTTCGAAGATGCCATCGCGTGTCCCGAAAGCGTATCCGCGAGAAACCATTCCGATTAGATCTGGTGCCAGTAAGTACCAGAAGTCCCTATCTGGGACGTACTCGGCAAAAGGCACTGGTCGCTTCTTGTCGTACTGGTCGATTTGACCTTGCCCAGGTGCGAAGTAAAGCGAACTGTTGAAGATCTCTTCACCGGATTCGGTGATTGCCCCGAAGATCAGTGGCACCTGATACTTCGCCACTATGGCATCAATCTGAAGCTTTGCCAGATCATTTGTTTGCGGGTTTAGATCAGAGGCGTTCTCGGGCCAAACAATAAAGTCGATTGATTCCTTGAGTGGCTCTGCGTCGAGAAGCTCTGTGGCATCAAGGTGATTCTTGAGGAAAGTGCCGCGTTCAGCATTGGCAAATAGGCCTGCATTGGCATTGCCTTGTACTGAAGCTACGGTCACTTCGCCGGATTCGGATCCTGAAGGCACAACAAACACCGTCGCTATTACCAAAACTCCGACGGTTGAGGACAGCGGAAGAACATGCTGACGCCAATTCTTCCAACCAGATTCGATAGCTTGCAAAAGGGCGACTGTTATGTATACCGAGATGAAGCTCAGTCCTGAAATGCCCACAAGGTAAACAAGCGACGAAAGAAAGCTATCCGAGAGCGCTTGGGCAACTCTGGACCAAGGGAACCCCCCGTAGGGCAAATTTATTGATATCCATTCCCGAGCTGTCCAGATGGTTGCTACAGCTAAAGCGATAAGGGCAGATGAATGTGTTCGCGAAGGAGAACGACTTAGCCAAGCCCACACCACGGCAATTACGCCTGCACCCGCTGCAAAGATGAGCGCTTCCATAACTGAAAGCGCGATCCAAGGCACCGGTCCTAGATAGAGACTGATCCACTCAATCTGGCTCATGTAAAAGGCAACACCCGAGGCAAAACCAACCAGGGATGCTGCGAAGAATTTCAGTCCGCGCAGAGATGTAAGGATTAGCGCAACTGAAACAAAAATAAGCGGCCATATGTTCTCGCGGGGCATTGCCAGAGAAGAAAGCAGCCCTCCAGTGATTCCAACCGGAAGGCGCCAAAGCAAAAAGCCAGTGCCGCTTTGTTTGCTCATGTATCTAGCCTATGCATAGTACGAATAGGCAACGATGCCTCGCTTGACAAGATCCACTGCGTCTCTGGCTTTAGAGGAGATTGGACCTGCACTTGCTTTGGCAAGCTGTTCGAGTAGATCGATAATCTGCTTGCACCACCTAATGAAATCTCCTGGTAGTAAATCAGCTGATTCCAAAACCAGATCTAGCTTTGCTCCGGTTGCCCAGCGATGAATTGGATAGCTTAGGTCCATCTCCAATTTGGACGAACGCGGAAGTTTGTGCTTTTTCGCAAGATTCTCGAGATCATCCCAAAGCAACTGGGTATTGGTAAAACTCTGCTGAAAGTTTCCCTTTACTGCACGAGGCTCAAAGTTCTCGTCGTCTCGCCTCGGCTCGTAAACCAGTGCCGCCGCCATGGCAGCCAAGGAAGGAGCGTCGAGGTTGTCCCAGATCTTTAGGCGAAGTGCTTCTGCAACTAGCAAGTCACGCTCACCATAGATTCGAGCAAGCATCTTTCCAGACTCGGTGACCAGCAAGTCTTGATCTGAATCGTCAAGATAGTCAAGCTCAATTAGTAGCTCGCAGATCTTATCAAAGGTGGATGCAACAAGATTTGTTCGTCCTTCAATCTGGTCCAGAATTGCCTGGGTCTCACGATGCAATTGCCACCAACGCTCAGCCCATCTGGAGTGAGCTTCACGATGCGAACACAAGTGACAAGGATGAGTTTTCATTCTTACCTTTAGCTCCGCTAGCTTTCGCTCCTGTTCGCTGCGGCCTTTGGTTTGCCTGATGTCCTTGCCACGCTCTTGCCTGGTTCGGCCAGAAGCCAAACTCTTTTCAATGTCGCTTAGCTCTCTTCTAATGCTTGAGTACCCGAAGAAATCACCCAAGTGACACTCCATTGATTTGGCATAACCATCAAGCGAAATTTGTTTCTCTCGAATTCCCTTTGCCAGACCAACTACGGACCTATCGGCCTGGAATTGAGCAAAGGAAGTTTCCAGCACTTCTCGGGCACGCTTTCGTCCAAAAGCTTCAATCAGGTTCACTGCCATGTTGGCTGTTGGCTTGAAAGGGCTTATCAGCGGATAGCTTCGTTTGCTGGCAAGACCAGCAACGCTTGCAGGATCAAGATTTCCCGACCACTGAATCACCGAATGCCCAAGGGTGTCGATGCCGCGTCTGCCGGCTCGCCCTGTCAGTTGTGTGTACTCCCCCGGGGTTATCTGGACCCGAGACTCGCCGTTGAACTTATCTAATCGTTCAAGAACAACTGTGCGGGCTGGCATGTTGATTCCAAGGGCCAAGGTTTCAGTTGCGAAGACAACCCTAACTAGTTTTCTTAGAAAGAGCTCTTCAACTACTTCCTTGAAAGCCGGTAACATTCCGGCGTGATGCGCTGCCACTCCCCTTTCCAGGCCACTGAGCCATTCGAAGTATCCGAGTGTTGCCAGATCCTCATCAGCGATCGAAGCAGTCTTTTCTTCAACAAGATAGCGAATCTCAGCCTGTTCCTCGCGAGTGGTTAGGCGAACTCCATACTGGTGGCATGCCCTGACTGCGGCATCGCAACCAACCCGAGAGAAAATGAAAAAGATTGCAGGCAGCAAGTCGTTGTCTTCCAATATCTCAACAACCTCAGGCTTGCTAATCTTCGGGATTCTAGAGAATCTTCGGTCAAGCTCCCCTTTGGGCTTTTTGCCTTTGGTGTATTTGCCGATCGGAATTCTTAGTTTCGAAGAGTGCTTTTGAACTAGCTCTGCGTTCACTCGTTGATTCTTAGACCCCGCAGCAAATAGCTCCATAAGCTCATCGCCAAACAGTACGTGCTGATCCAGTGGAACTGGCCTGTGCTCGGAAACAACAATTTCGGTATCTCCGCGAACTTCTTCGAGCCAGGCACCAAACTCCTCAGCGTTTGAAACTGTTGCGCTTAGGGAGACGAGTTTGACGTCTTTGGGAAGGTGGAGAATCACTTCCTCCCAGACCGCTCCACGGAATCTGTCGGCCAGATAGTGAACCTCGTCCATGACCACAAATCCCAGTTCGATAAGAGAGTCTGAATTCGCGTAAATCATGTTTCGCAAAACTTCAGTGGTCATAACAACAATCTGGGCATCGGAGTTTGTGTTTGTATCGCCGGTTAGCAGTCCTACCCGCTCTGGTCCGTAGCGTGCTACGAGCTCTGCAAATTTTTGATTGCTTAGAGCCTTGATGGGAGTTGTGTAAAAGACCTTCTGGTTCTTTTCAATGGCCAGATGGATAGCAAACTCGCCAACTATGGTTTTTCCAGCACCGGTAGGGGCCGCAACCAGCACACCTTTGCCTTTCGCAAGCGCATGGCAGGCTTGCTCCTGAAACGGGTCAAGTGCAAAATCCAGAAGCTCTAGAAAAGAGTTGTAGCTGGGTGCGGTCTGCTTCACCTTTGCCCTCGCGTAGCGCTCGGCAGCGCTTAGTTCCTCGGTGCTCACAGGAGTTAGATCGCGTCTTGTGGGTTGGCTAATTCGAGTGCAGCGAGTTTTCTGGCAACACGCTTATCGTGCAAGAAAGCTATACCTGCCGCGAGGAAATAAAGAATAAGAAGTGGGACCATGAGTAAAAACATGGCCATCGGTTCGGCTACCGGTGTCGCGATTGCGCCAACCACAGCCGAAATGAAGACTGCCATTCTCCAAGACTTGATGATGTTCTGGGCTGTTATAACTCCTGCAAAGTTAAGCATTACTAATGCAACTGGTAGAACGAAAGCGAGACCAAAAACCAAAAGGATCCTGATTGTGAACAGAATGTAATCGCTGGCGTTAATGACGTTCGCCGCTCCCTCTGGAGTAAATCCAACCAGAACCACAACGAATGTTGGCAATGATGACCAGGCAAGAGCGGTTCCTCCGATAAACAAGGGCACGGATGCAACGACGAATCCGATTGTGTAGCGCTTCTCACGCTTTTTTAGTCCCGGAGTTATAAACGCCCAGAGGTTATATAGCCAAACCGGCGCACTCATCAAAATTCCAAGGAAGATCGAAACTTGCAAGCGCACATCAAAAGCGGACACAACTGTTGGGAAATTAATGGTGACATTGCTGCCAGGCTTTGAAGCCAATTCAACAATTGGTCTTTGTAGCTCGTTGAAGACGAAATCAAACAGGTACCACCCTGCGATCGATCCACCAATGATGAACAGAGCAGACCAAAAGAGTCGATTACGGAGCTCTTTGAGATGCCCCGAAAGGCTCATTTTGGCGTCGGGGTTTTTGTTCCTGGCCACTTACTTGTCGGTGGGGGTTTCACCCTCAGCAGGCTTGTCGGCCGGCTTAGCTTCGTCGGTGGTCTTTATTTCCTTACGGAAGATTCTCATCGACTGAGCAAGTGACTTAGCTAGACCTGGAAGCTTTGGTCCACCCCAGATCAGCAAAACTATTGCTAGAATAATGATCCATTCCCAGCCCTGTAAACGCATTCGCTTCCCTATCTCTTACTAAAGATCTCTATCCCTAAGCCTACGCTCTCGCGCACGCTTACGAGCCTTTGCCTCGCGGAGGAACTGCTGGCGTTTGGCAATGTGCACCGCTGGGTCCTCCCCTAGTACCGAGACAGCCTTGGCGATCTCAGGGACTTTGGCGTTGGCTTCAGCTAGTTTCTCTAGCTGCAAAGCCAGAGCCTTTGCAGGTTTACCAAAACGCATCAGTTTCGAAAACAGAAATACAGCTGACACCAATAGGAATGCGAGGGCAAATCCACCAGCGAATAACCACTCCATGACTTTAAATCTACTCCGCCACTGCTTCTGGTTTTCGCTGCCCAAGTGCCCGCTGGGCAAACTCTCTAACCGCTAATCGGGCCTCAGCTGGAGCAAGCACTCGAACCTTACCGCTGTACCTGGCAACTATTCTGCCTAAGGTCTCGAGTTGTCCGATAGGAATCTTCACCTTGACACTCTTGTTTCCGGAAATCTCAAACTCTGGCTTGTAATCAGCAATTAGGGCAAAGGCCTCAGGGTCCACTTCAAATAAGACATCGGTGTCCGATTTGCGGACCGAATAAATCAGATCACTGTCAGCATCCAGAAGTTCGCGCTCTTCAAATGGCTCAAGAAGAACTATCTCTCGCATTCGATCAAGTCGGAAAACCCGTGACTCTTGGTTGCTTCGACAAAATCCCTTTAGGAACCAATTTGCTTCTCGAGATTCCAGTAATTGAGGTTCAATTTCTCGATTCGTGATCTCGCCAGCTGAATTGATGTAAGAACACTTTAGAGCTCTCGATTCGGCTACTGCTTGCCTGACAAGAGCCAAGTCACTGTCTCCATGATTGGGTTGAACAACAAATGGCAGCTCTTTCGTGCTTAATGCACCTCGCCCAAGAATTTCCAGCAGTTCTTTGATTTGTTCTTGATCTTTTGCGTCAACCAGGTCCATCAGATACGAAAGGCCACTGGAAATGGCAGCTGCTTGCCTGGTGGAAAGTCGAGGTACGGCTTCAAGCGTTGGTGCAAAACTCAAATCAACAATGCCCTCTTCCAAGAGATCGTAGTCAAGAAAGAAAAGTTCATCTGGTCGATACATGCCCACTCCAGAAAGCGAGATGGTCACAACAGCTGAACGAATCTCTTTCTCGGTGACCTGGAAATGATTGGCGAGGTCACTTAGCTTCTGTTGTCTGTTATTAATTAGATAACCCGTGAGGGCCAACATAAAGTTATAGCGGTCTGCGCCACTCAGGCTTGAGCTTCTAGGCATGGACGTCACTAACTTTTTGCAAATTTGCCCTGATTAGATCTGCGAGTTGCTTTGGTTCAAGAACTTCAATTTCGTCCGCAAATTCCATGAGTTCTTCAGCGAATAGGTATAGGTCCATAAAGTTGACCTCAAATTCTGTCTGGCCCGCAGCCAAATCGAAATGAAACCAAGCAGCACTGGCGCTCGAAGTCTTTAGCTTCGCGGTCTGAGAGAGTTTGTGAAGTTCTAGCTCGGCGAGCGTCTTTGCAACCTGACCGCTTTCGGGCGCTTCAAAGGTCACATCTTGGATGTCAATCTCAGAAACTATTCGCTTTAACAGAAAATTCCTTGGCTCGTCCCGATCAAGATCGAAACCAACCAAGAGCCATTGGCCCCCAATGTTCTGCAGTGACCAGGGTTCAATGTTTCGGACCGAAAAATTCGTTTCGCCAGGCTTTAGATAATCGAAAGAAACTCTCGAGCAAGATTCAATTGCTGTCGATAGCGGAAGAAAACATGGTTCGTGAGTTCGGATTCTCGGTGCGATGCCGATGAGCGAGCTTCCGTCCGCTTTTTCTCCCATTGCGCGAATGCGATGAATCGCCCTATTTGCATCTGCGGAAATTGATGCTTTAGCCCAAACCTGCGCTGCCAGATTCAAAAGTGCTACCTGCTTTGAAGTAAGGGTTAGCCCCTTTGGCCAGACGAAATCCTCATTAGCGATTAGGTAGCGAAACTCCTGATTGTCCCCCATTGCTTCTTGCGGGATAAATGATCTCCACGGTATGCCAGCGCTGGTTAGAAGAGTTTTGTCCCGCTCAAACATGCGGTTGATCGCAGTTAGATCTCCCCCGGGTTCATAAGTTTCTTTATATCCCTGAACGGTAGCGAAAATCTCAGATTTTGATAGACCGTTTCCTGCAACTAATAGAGCGCAGGTCAGATTGAATAAACGTTCCGATAGATCAATCTTCTCAGGCATGTTAGCTAGTTGCTGGTTCCCAGAATGTCGATAACGAATACCAGAGTTGCGCCTGGAGGAATTGAGCCAGCCCCAGCATCACCGTAGCCAAGCGCCGGCGGAATCACTGCAATAACTTGGGAACCAACTGGTTGACCAATCACAGCAGACAAGAACCCTTCAATCAGAGCACCGTCTTGCATCTGGAACTGGACAGCTTCCCCGGAATCCCAACTGGAGTCAAACTTTTCTGAACTGTCCCAGAGAAAGCCGCTGTAGTGAAGAGTTACTTTCTGACCTTCTTCAACGACATCTCCGGAACCACGAATTAGCTGTGCAACTCGAAGCTCAGTTGGAGCAGCGGAACTTGGAATAGTGACACCAGGTACTCCATCCGGTGTAGTGACAACGGTTGGAAGTCCTGCTTCAGGAGCCACGCTGTCGCCGGTTGCTCTTTCAAGAAAAACGCGCTTTAGGTCAATGACGAAGATAAATGAGTCGGCAGCACCAACACCTAAAGCCGGAACACCTTCCCCGCTGTGAGCTTGGTCAGGAGGAATGATCGCAACTATGCGAGAGCCCTCCTTTGCTCCAGCTAGTGCCTCACAAAAGTTTGGCACTTCGCCTGGGCCAAAAGCTCCGGTTTGAGTCTGGGTGCCATCGAAAGTTGTCTGCTGGATAAGTTGACCGTTGCCGCCGTTGTATCCTGCAAATTCAAACTCAACTAGATTCCGGCCAGTGAACACTGGACCTTTTCCAGCGATTACTACGCGAGACTGAATCGACTCCGCACTCAGAGGTGAGGGGAAGCTGATTACTGGCTGCTCTTCAAGCGATCCGGTGACGGAAATTGACTCCACTTGTGCGCCAGTTTCGAAGCCGGCACAGGCGTAGTTCTCAGCCGGAACGCAACTTGTAAGGGACGCAGTAAGGACAATGCTCGAAAGCAGAAGAATCGATTTGTTCAAGGAAGGCAACTTTCTTAGTGAGTTATACAAAGTTTACTGGCCGTTGGGAACTAAAAAAACTGACTACTAGGAGGTGGCCTTACGGACAGTCTTGCGAAGCTTCTTTTCGGATACTTTGCGCTCCCCTAGCCCTTCAGGATTCCAAGCGAGGACATCCTCATCCTTATAGTCAGTGGATTTAACCTTAGATTTGAACTGCGGCAAGATCGCTCCTGGTGCAAGGCGGCGAGCAGTCAGCAAAAAGCCGGTGTGGGCAATCATCCGATGTTCGGGCCTAACGGCCAGCCCCTGAAGGTGCCACGGTCTAACCAGAGTTTCAAACGCGATCGATTCGGTAAATAATCTTGAAGAGCGCAGATCCTCTGCAACTCTGGAAAGTTGAGTTGCGGTCGCGACGTAGACAATTATCAATCCACCAGGAGCTAAAGCAGTTGCGCATTCGTCAATGCATTCCCAGGGTGCAAGCATGTCAAGCACTACCCGATCTACGCTCTGCGGCTTGAGCTTTTTAGGAAGTTGTTTCTGAAGATCTCCAAGATGAATCTTCCAGTTCTTCGGATTAGAACCCAACTGGGCCTTTACATTGCCTGCGGCAATCTCTGCAAATTCGGATCGACGCTCGAAAGAGTGCAGCTGGCCGGAATCTCCAATTGCTCGAAGCAGATACATGCTTAGGGCACCTGATCCAACTCCCGCTTCAACAACTACCGCCCCAGGAAAAATGTCACCCTCAACAAGAATCTGAGCGGCATCTTTTGGATAAATAATTGCCGCTCCGCGCGGCATTGACAACACGATGTCATTCATTAACGGTTTCAAAGCCAGGTACTCCACGCCGTTTTGGGTTGCGACTACAGAGCCATCCGCTTTCCCAATAATGTCATCGTGTTTCAGATCTCCGCGGTGAGTGCCGAAGGCGCCGCCTTTAACCAGGGTGATGGTGTTCAGTCTTCCCTTGGGTCCAGTCAGCTGAACTTTGTCGCCAGCCTTGAAGGAGTGTGTTCGTTTAGTCATTTGAACAACCTTCGAAGATCAGCCATGGTTACGCCTTCGAGAGTTGGCCAGAGAATTCGACCAGGCTCAATTGGAATCTCAACGATGTTCTTGATTCCAACCGCTTTGGTGTTGGCGGCCTCAGCTGAGCGAAGTCCCGTTAGTGAATCTTCGAAAGCAACACAATCCTCCGGATTGACCCCAAGAAGCTCTGCAGCTTTGAGGTAAGGCTCAGGATGCGGTTTTCCGTGACGAACATCGTCTCCGGCAATAATCAAGTCAAAAGCGTCGAAGCCAATCGAGTCAGCGACCTGTTTTGCCATGCGGCGCATGGACATGGTCACAAGCGCTGTCTTGACCTTCTTTTTACGCAGCAGCAAAAGCAGCTCTCTTGCTCCTGGGCGCCAATATATCTCCTGCTTGAGCTGGGCGGATACGTCATCGGTGAGTTTTTGAATAATCTGCTCAGGTTCAAGATCTGATCCGACGCGTTCCTTGATGATTTTTGATGAGTCGTAGAGAGACATGCCAACCAAGCTCAAGCCGTCTTGCTCGGTCCAGCTGCTGCTGTTGGCCTTGGCAAAGGAGCCTTCGCTTTTCATCCAATAGGGCTCTGAGTCGATTAGTGTGCCGTCCATGTCCCATAGAACGGCTGCTGGGAGTTGCTTGAAAATCATGATGCTTGAAGTCTAGCTTTGGCATTTAGCCTTACAGTTAAGCCATCTCAAACAAACCAGTAATCAAAGGGCAAAATTTTTCAAAGTGACTAGCGAAAACAGTATTTTCGGTGGCCGAGTGCTTATTTGCGCATTCGAAGGCTGGAACGACGCAGCCGAATCTGCCAGTTCCGCAGCCAAACTCATCAGCGATGCACTTCAGTGCCAGGTAGCAGCAGAAGTTGACCCTGAGGATTACTACGACTTCCAGTTCACCCGCCCATCGGTTTCCTTTGACGAATCGGGTGATCGGGAACTTACCTGGCCAGGCACCACATTCATGATCTCCACCGATAAAGATCCAATGCTTTCAAGATTCAGTGTCCTGATTGGAACTGAGCCAGCGCGAAGGTGGAAGTCATTCACAGCTGAGATTCTAGAAATGATTGAAGATCGGGAAATTGAAGCGGTTATCTTCCTAGGTGGAATGCTCGCCGACACACCTCACACCAGACCCATAACCGTAAATGCGACAAGCCAGAACGAAAAAGTTCGTTCTGCGATGAATATCGAGCGCTCAAGCTACGAAGGTCCGGTAGGTATTCTGTCAACACTTGGAATAGCACTCGAAGCAGCGGGTATTCCCACAATGGCTCTTTGGGCCGCGGTGCCTCACTACGTGCATAACTCACCTTCTCCAAAGGCAACGCTTGCGCTAATGGCGGAGCTGGAGAAGATGCTGGGTGTGAGCTTTTCTCAAGGAGACTTGGCGGACCAAGCCTTTGAGTGGGAGCGTGGCATAGACGAGATTGCCGAAAATGACGAAGAGATGGCTGGCTATATCCAGCAACTCGAGAAGACCCGTGATGAGTTCGAATCAGAGGCAGCCTCGGGTGAAGCTATAGCTCGCGAACTAGAAAAGTTCTTGCAGTCCGAAGAAAAACCACCCGATAACTAGGCAGTTAGTGCTCCACTTGTGAGCATCACCAGCAACCAGACACCGACGCCTACGCGCCAAATCACAAACGGCAGGAACGAACCCTTCTGCAGATATTTGAGCAAATAGTGGATAACACTAAGTCCAACTACTCCCGAGACAATTGTGGCCACCACTGTTGCAACCAGTAAGTCTTTGCTTAGGTCGCCAACGCTTGCAAAGAACTGAAAAAGACCCGATCCCAGAACTGCCGGAATCGCCAACAAAAAGCTGTAGCGAGCCGCCGCCTGTCTTGTATAGCCCAACATCAAACCAACTGTGATTGTGCCTCCCGATCGCGACACTCCTGGAACTAAAGCCAACGCCTGCCCCATTCCAAAGACCACACCGTGAGAAAAGTTGAGCCCTGTAATCCTCTTTGTTTTCTTGCCAAAAAAGTCTGCGAGTCCCAACAAGACACCAAAACCGACAAGCGTGTAAGCGATTACCCAAAGGTTTCTAACGTCATTTTCAATAAAATCCCTGAACGCAAGACCGAAAATAAGAACCGGTAAAGTTCCGACAATTATCAACCAGCCAAGTTTCGTATCGCTGGTCATTTTAGAACTGGGTTTTAAAGACCAGCGCAGCCAAGACGATCCGATTCGACCGATGTCTTTTATAAAGTATGAAACAACGGCTAGTTCCGTGCCCAATTGAATTGTTGCGATAAACGCTGTGAGCTGTGGTTTTGATAGTTCTGAGAGGTTCATCAGCTGCTGTGCAATCTGGACGTGAGCAGATGATGAGATAGGCAGAAACTCTGTAAGTCCCTGCACTAAACCAAGAATTAGGGCTTCAAAAAAACTCACTGATCGTCTTCAGCCAGCGTGAAGGGTAAGAACTCACCGAGCTCAGTGCTAAGTGCTTCTTCGTAATTTAGGAATGCATCCTCAAGTTGGTAGTAGGCCTGCTCAACGCTTGAATCTTCTTCGCCTCGCTTTGAACTAGCTGCCTCAAAGTGCTTCTCAAAAGAAGCGATGAGTTGAGTCAAAGCGTTTCTCGGATCAGTAGCCATAAACCAAAACTACCCGCATTCGCCTTTGGTTCCAAGTATCCAGAAGATTTTCCAAGGATGGGCCGTGCTAACATTGGGGCCGTAACACAAGTCACGTCCGGGTGGCGGAATGGTAGACGCGCTAGCTTGAGGTGTTAGTCCTCGCAAGGGGGTAGGGGTTCAAGTCCCCTCTCGGACACAAATCAGTGAACCAAAAGGGTTAGATTCCCAGTACTGCCTTTGCGATCAGGAAATAAATCACTAATCCGGTGGCATCCACAAAAGTTGTGATGAACGGATTGGAAAAAACCGCTGGGTCAGCCCTCAATGCCAAGCCAACAAGCGGCATAACTCCCCCGACAGTTGCCGCAACGGTGCAAATTGAAAACAGAGTCAATCCAATTACCGCTCCAATTTCGATGCCAAAGAATGCGGAAGCTAGTCCAAAACCTATCGAGCCAAGCAGTAAGCCGAGCAAGGCACCTACTCGAAGTTCACGGAAGAGAACCAGCCAAATGTCTTTTGTTCTTACATCCTGCAAAGCTAGAGCTCGCGTCACGGTTGTTGCTGCCTGATTTCCGGTGTTTCCACCAAGGCCGATAAGAAGTGGAACAAACAAGGTCAGCACAACAAGTTGTTCAATCTCGGCCTCAAAGGCTCCGAGTACGGAAACTGTAAATGTTGCACCAAGCGCTAGAACCAAAAGCCAAATCACGCGGGATCGAACGATAGCAAACACTGGTGTTGAAAGATAAGGCCTACGAAGTGGCTCCGCACCTCCCGAGCGGGCAGCGTCTTCGGATTCTTCTTCCTCGAGAATGCGAAGAGCGTCATCAACAGTCAAAATTCCAACTAGTCGTTTCTCGTTGTCCACAACCGGTAGAGCCAAAACTTTCAGGTCCGAGCATGTTCTAGCGGCGAACTCTTCATCGTCACCGGCATTTACCATCAAGGGTTCAGCCATAATTTTCGAAACCTTGGTCCGCGAAGGGGTTCTCATTAGGTCTCGAAGACTTACCACACCAACTAGTTCGCGCGAGGAGTCAACAACTGGCAGTGTGTAAATCGTTTCTGCCGATTGCAACTTGCTTTTGACCTTCCCAAGCGCTTGAGAGACACTGTCGCTGCTTTTCACCGAGATATACTCGGGACTCATCCGACGCCCAATTGAACCCTGTGCATAGCCAAGAACTTCACTGGTTAGTCCTCGCTCTTTTGCTGACAGGCCAGTAAGTAGTCGATTTGCAACACTGGCTGGAAGTTCGTCAAGCAAACCGACTCGGTCATCTGGATCCAGCTTGGCGAAAATCGCAGAGACTTCTTCTGAGTTCAATTCCTCTAGTAGTTCACCCTGCAGCGCAGGTGCGAGAGACTCAAAGACCTCCAGAGCGAGAGTCTTTGGTAAAACCCGATAAACAATTGCGCGCTCAGTTTCATTTAGTCGCTCAATAAGAGTGACAAGTTCACTGGCTTTGAGCTTTCTTGCTAGCGAGGCAATTACAGAGAGATTCTCAGAGCCCAGGGCTTCTTCGATGAGGTCCATAAGGCCGTCAGCATCGAGCTTGTCTTCGTTGGTCATCGAAGTCTCCTATTTGATTGCCGCCATCTTCTCGCTCCAAGAGTAAGTCATTTGGGCACGCTATTGGGTTAGGGCCTTGACCATTGCTGAGACTTTTTGCTGCTGGCCTGCAATTACTATGTGCTCAAGGTTCCTATGCGCTCCAGGCTTTCCAACCAGATGACCGGATTTGTTGTAGCCACCGATTTGCGAGCCGACGTATCTTTTTGAGTCAAAATCAAGAATTTCGACGGCCTCGAACCTTGAACACATATCCGTAAGTTCTCTGCGCGACAACCAGGATTCGTTATTGTAGCTAAGCACCAGGGTCTTGACATCAAGCCCAGCGATAACCTTTGCAAGTGCGTTGGGCAAAGTTAATTTGGAATTAAACGCACTCTTGTTCACTTTCGATCGGGTGTCGATTCGTTTATTTGCAATCCCGTAGTACTCCGGCTGATCCCAGCGAACCAAGGTTTCCCAGATGTGATAGTTGCCGAAGTATCGATGTTGGTTATAGGGCGGATCTAAGTAAGCCAGATCAAATGAACCCAAATTGGGAGCTAGTTCAATTGCATCGCCCTTAATTGACCTGCCGCTTCCCGAAAGTATCTCTGGAACTTGCAGCTCTATGTCGAGAAAACTTCGTCTAGACCAGGTCTTTAGGTATGCCATTTGGACGCCGGTCGTTGAATCGACCTTATCCGCTGCAATTAGCAAGCTTGCCAGCAGCGGATAATACATCCAACTGTCTTTGTACTCGGATTCGATGACGGATCGAACGGCATCAATTCTTTGCCCGTTTTTGAATTGAAAATAGCGAGCCTTCTGGCAAAAGACTTCGGTGAAGTATCCGGAAGTTCCTGGTAGCTGGTTCAGTGAGGCTACTGCATCAGCCAACTCTTGAAGATCTGCGTTAGTGGCGTCAAGTTCGATGAAAGTTTTTGAGAAAACCTTAGAGTAGCTAGCAGTATCAATTGCGGTTACTTGCATACCCAGCTGTTTCATGGCTGCGGCCACTCTCGTTGTTCCAGTAAACAGATCTAATGCCGTCCGGGCTTGACTGGCAGCAAACAAGGTTTCAAGTACGGGCATCAGAGCCCTCTTAGAACCGAGGTACTTAATCACTTCAGCTGACCTAACTTAGACTTGAGGCAATGCCTAACTTTGACTCCAACCCATTGACCCTATCTGAGGCTGCTCGCTTCGGAATTGAATACGCCCGTGAACAGCTAGCGGGTAAATCTATTCTCGTTCTAACTGGAGCTGGAGTGTCTACTGAATCGGGAATCCCGGACTACCGTGGCGAAGGAAAAACTGAGCGACACCCAATGACCTTCGATGTTTTTATGGGTAGCGAGCAAGCTCGAGCTCGCTACTGGGCAAGAAGCTATGTCGGGTGGTCGGTTATTGCAAACGCGAAACCTAATGGGAGCCACTTCGCACTCGCCCAGGCTGAGAGCCTGGGACGCATTTCCCACATCATCACCCAAAATGTGGATTCTCTTCACCAACAAGCAGGATCTAAGAAAGTGACTGAGCTACATGGGCGACTCGACAAAGTTATCTGCATGAGTTGCCGCGCTTTACTTGATCGCCTTGAAATGGATCACCTGATTGAGCAGCTAAACCCGGGAATCCAGAAAGATGTTTCCGTTGAGTTCACTCCGGACGGAGATGCCGAAGTTGAAGCATCCGAGAGCTTCTCTATTCCTAAATGCCCTTCTTGCTCAGGAATCCTGAAACCAGATGTAGTTTTTTTCGGCGAAAGTGTGCCTACTGAACGAGTAGTTTCAACTATGGAGCAACTGGAGCGTGCTGACGCCCTACTGGTTGCAGGCAGTTCCCTAACCGTAAACAGCGGAATGAGATTTGCTCGAGCTGCCAACAAAGCCGGGAAACCAATCGTGATAGTGAACGTCGGCCCAACTAGGGCTGACGAGATTGCCGTTGCAAAAATCGAAGCACCAACTTCGATCGCCCTTGAGGAGCTGTTAATTGACTAACACTCATCTAGGACTGCTTCGTCACGGTCAAACTGATTGGAACATCAACTTTCTACTACAAGGCGTCACTGACATCCCGATGAATGTAACCGGAATTGAACAGGTAAAACTTGCAGCTAGCGCGATCAAGGCCGAGGACTGGGATGTGATACTTACCTCTCCTCTTACTCGCGCGAAGCAAACCGCCGAAATTATTGCGAGCCAGAATGGCTTTTCAGAGATTATCGAGCAGGAACTATTGATAGAACGCTCATTTGGAGAAGCAGAAGGTCTATCCCACGAACAGTGGAGGGCGAAGTACTCAAACCTCGATGAAATTCCAGGCGGCGAAAGCAGAACTCAACTAGCTGAAAGATCGAATCTTCTTCTGGAAACCATCTCCAAAGAGCTAGCCGGAAAACGTGTACTAGCTATTTCCCACGGTGCATTGATTCGAGCTCTACTTTCGATTGCTAGCAACAACGAGCTACCTCGAGATGGAGAAAGACTCGGTAATGCCTCGCTGAATGTTGTAAAGCACTCCGATAACTCGTGGCAAGTAGTCAACTACTCTCTTGAACCTTTAGTGCCCTAAAGCTTTCTAAGAACATCCAGAAGCAACGCAGCCGATTTATCCCAATCAAAGAAACTTCCCCTGTTTACCGAACGCAAGCTAAACTCGCTCCACTTGCCTGGCTCCTCAAGCTCCTGGACGTTTTTCGCAAATAGTTCTGGACTGGTTGAATCAAAGTAGACAGCGGCATCTTGAGCGATCTCTCTAAAAATCGGTATGTCAGATAAAACCAAAGGGATTCCGCGCCCCATCGCTTCGACTAGAGGGATTCCAAAGCCTTCGTCTTTGGAAGCTGAAACAAGAGCAAATGCCCCGGCCAATTCAGTTGAATACTCCACATCGGTCACACCGTTTCTAAATGTGACTCTACTTTCGGCCTTACCAGCCAAAGCACGAAGCGCGGACTCGCGCTTACTCGAAATCTTGCTCAAAAGAACTAATTCGTATTCAGGTAAGAGCTCCATTGCGTGAATCAAAACTTCGACGTTCTTGTACTCCATAAAGCTGCCCATGTAAATCAACTTGTTTCTGGAGCCCTTGAAGCTCGGACTCGAAAGCTCCTTGCTTAGCGAAAGTGACTCAGGGGCGTTGTAGATCACATGCACCGGTTTGGTTGTGAGTCTATTTTTCTCAATAAGGTTCTTGCTGGTCTCTGACACAGTCACCACAGCATCGGCTCGGTTTAGAAGCAAGCGAACAGGAGTAAAACTCAAGTGGTACAGCCGCCAAGCAAAACGCACAAGAAGTGGAAGAAAAGTCGGGGCCTTCGGGTGGAAGTAATAGATCAAATCATGGAGTGTGAGCACGAGTTTGTACTTTTTACCGAGAGAACCCATGGTTTGCATGGGAGAAAAAACATGCGTGGCACCTTCTCTGTTGAGTTTTCTAGCTAAGCCCAATTCAGCTAGAGGATTAGTCGGATCGTTGCCGAGAATGTAATCCGTATCTGCTGGAAGCCATTTCAGTACTCGCTCATCGCTTACTAGCGCAGTGACGCTTGTCTGCTTGGCCAGAGCGGAAAAAAGCTCAGTTGAGAACCTAGAAATACCATCGTGATGATCGCTTCGAATGAATCGACAGTCGAAGATTAGCTTCATCGCTGAGAATCCAAGAATTCAGTGATGAAGCTTGCGGCTTGATCTGGAGCTTCATAATGAACAAGGTGGCCAACTCCTTGGATCTCTCTATAGGTCGAATCTGCATAGAGCTTGCCAACTCTTCGCTGAGAATCGATGTCGGTGATGTCATCGAGTGTTGCAGCCACAATGAGAACTGGCGCTGAAATCATTGTTGCGAGTTTTGATAGGTCAGTAGATACTGAAGCCTCATAGCCTTCAGTTGCGACTTCAACCGAGGCGAAGTCGCTGAAGTTCGAAAGGTGCTGATTATGAATCCAACGACGAAGGGATTTTTCTTTTGTCTTGGCCATGACCACACTCATAACCATTACCGCTAGTTTGCTTCGAAGAAGCCACTGGCCGAGTGCTTTGGGTAGCGCTAATGCCAGCGAATAGTAGAGCTTGGTTAGGTTCGTAAGAGCGGCTCGATGGCCTTCGAGTGCCGGTGACGACACTGGATTCACAAGTGAAACCGAGCGTGGTGAGTGTTGCGTTGAGTAGAAACCAACAACCAACGAACCAAAGCTGTGACCCATCAGATGACCCTTATCAGTTAGCTGCAAAGCGCCAAGGAACTTGTGCAACCAATCGGAGTAAGCCTGAATCGAATGCGTAGTTTTCAAGGGCTGGGATTCACCGAATCCTGGAAGATCAGGAACTATTACTCGAAATTTAGACAGCCCAGCAGCGATAGCTTGCAACCCACGGTGGTTGCCTCGGTAGCCATGAATCATCACGAGAGTTTTGTCTGAGTCACCGTTTGACGGGTACTCATAGTAAACACAGAGGTTGCCATCAATATCAGCGGTATGACGAACTGCTCTTGAGTCGGCTGATTTATAGAGGTCTTGTGGAAGCACACTGCAAGTCTAGATTGGTTGTTTTCAACACCGAGCTAGCGCAGCCCTTCAATACCAGTTAGCTGGCTTAGTCTTTGAATGTGAACGACCAGATGATGTTTGACTTTGTTGCCCGACCTGAGTGGTCAAAGGCTATGGCAGTGTTTGATCTTGAAACCACTGGTCTAGACCTTCGTGAAGCTCGAATCGTGACTGCCTGCGCGGTCGTAATTGACCAGGACGGGAACATCACTGGAGCAAACAAAGAATGGCTAGCAGACCCTGGAATTGAGATTCCAGCAGCTGCCTCAAACGTTCACGGTGTGACTACAGACATTGCGAGAGCTAACGGCAGACCGGCAAAAGAAGTAGTGGCAGAGTTGCTAGAGACTCTCCGTGGATTTTTTGCAAACGGGTTGCCTGTAGTTGCCTTTAATGCCCCATATGACTTCACCATTTTGCATTACGAGGCCCTGCGGCACTCACTAGATCCAATCCAAGACCCCAGGCCAGTTATTGACCCAATGGTGATGGATAAGTACGTTGACACCTATCGTTCCGGCAAGCGAACCCTTGAGGTTGCATCAAAGATTTATGGCGTCGCACTTGAGGATGCTCACAATGCAACAGCTGATGCGGTTGCGGCAGGGCGAGTCGCTCAAGCAATATCCAAAAAGTATGCGGAGAAATTGCCTGCAGATTTAGATTCTTTGCACAATTCACAAATCGAGTGGAGTGCCAATCAGGATGCCTCTTACGAGAAATTCAGAAGAGCAACTACGCCTGAATTTACGATCCAGCGAGGCTGGCCGCTGAAGCTCTAAGCGCCGAAGTTTTTGTATCGAGCGTTAAAGCGCTCTACACGTCCAGCAGCGTCCATGATTCTCTGCTTACCTGTGTAGAAAGGGTGCGAAGCGGAAGAGATTTCAACATCGAATACTGGGTATTCCTGTCCGTCTTCCCACTTGATGGTCTTGGTGCTTGAAAGAGTCGAACGAGTTAGAAAGCTCTCACCAGAAGCAAGGTCGCGGAAAACAACTGCCTGGTAAGTTGGGTGGATTTCTGACTTCATGTTCGATTACTTTCTAGAAATTGGTTTTTGGTGCCTGTTTCGGCAACTTCCCTACTATACCAGAGCAGAAACCTAGAAAACTAGGCCCTAATGCTTGGCTCTGACCCTGAATCTCTCGCCGTCTCTGGAGACTTCAAGCCCAAAGCCGAAGGCGCCTGAGATCTTCTCGGTTGTAAGGGTGCTGTCTATTTCCCCAGCAGCGTAGACCTGTCCCCTTGAAAGAATGAGGGCATGGGTGAAACCCTTAGGGATTTCTTCAATGTGATGGGTGACCATGATGATCGCTGGTGCGCTTGGCGCGGAGGCGTAGTTTCCAAGAACCGAAATAGTGTGCTCTCGGGCGGCCATGTCGAGGCTGGCAACCGGTTCGTCGAGCAATAGCAGTTCAGGATCTGGCATCACGGATCGGGCTATTTGCGCCCTCTTACGTTCGCCGTCACTCAAAGTACCAAAGGGGCGATCAGCCAGTTCGTCGAGTTGCCATTCGGCCAACACGCGCCGTGCCCGGCGTTCATCTACATCGTCGTACTTTTCGTTCCAACGTCCGGTTATGCCATAGCTCGCTGTCATAACGGCGTCCAAGACTGTTTCTGAGTTTGGAATATGGACACTCATCGCATTTGAAGCAAACCCGATACGGGTGCGAAGTTCGAAGACATTGACTTCCCCCAGGGTTGAGCCAAGCAGTTTTGCTGTTCCAGTGGAAGGGTGAATTTGAGATGCAGCTACTCTCAGCAAAGTGGTTTTTCCTGCACCATTTGGCCCAACAATGACCCAACGCTGGTTTGACTGGACCTGCCAGTCAACATTATTGAGTATGGGCCTTTGGTCCCTTAGGACTGTGACGTTGTTAAAATCAAGTACGAGGCTCATGTTTCGAGCCTAGAGGATTCCAGCCAGCCTGCTTTGGTAGGCCGCTGTTGTTTCGCAGGGAATTTCGGCCAAACCCTTCGATACCTGACACGCACTTTGTCGAATAAGCGCCAGAGAGGATGCTGTCAGGCATTCTGGAATCTGGAATCTGCTCTAACATCGTGATTATGAAAGCACCTAAAATCTTTGGGATGGTCACGGCTTGAGCGTTTTGGTAGTGATGGATGTTGACTCCACCCTTATCCAGCAAGAAGTCATTGATTTGTTGGCTGACTATGCCGGCGTGATGCCTGAAGTGAAAGAAATTACCCAACAGGCAATGGCGGGAAAACTGGACTTTAAGCAGTCGCTTTCCAAAAGAGTGGGTCTTCTTGAAGGCTTATCCGATGAAATATTTCAATGGTTGAAGCCACAAATTGAGTTGACTCCAGGAGTGCAAGAGCTCATTGCCGCAGTCCACAGATTACATGGAAAAATTGGTGCCGTTAGCGGCGGCTTTAGTCAAGTCCTTGAACCGCTGGCTAATGAAATTGGCCTCGATTACTGGATGGCAAACAGCCTTGGAGTACTAAATGGGAAATTAACCGGTTCAATGGTTGGCCCAATTATTGATGCTGAGGCAAAGGCAACTGCGCTAAAAAGCTGGGCAACCGAGAGTGGAATTGCACTTGAGCAGACAATTGCTATCGGTGATGGTGCGAACGACATCCAGATGTTGCAGTGTGCTGGTTACGCCGTCGCATTTCGGCCCAAGCCTGTTCTTAAGCAGTATGCAGATCTTGTTATTGAGGAGAACTCGTTGCTGTCACTTATTGAGAAACTCAACTCACGCACCAGTTGAGTGAAGTCCCCCGTCGACATGAATCATTTCACCGGTTGTTGCTGGGAACCAGTCCGATAGCAGCGCGATAATTCCACGAGCGGCTGTTTCAGTGTTAGTCAGATCCCAACCAAGAGGTGCTCGGTCTGTCCACAGCTCCTCCATCGTTGCAAAACCAGGAATTCCCTTAGCTGCGGTTGTACGCAGTGGACCAGCGGAAATGAGATTAACTCGAATTCCATCTTTGCCAAGGTAACGAGCAAGATATCTTGATGTCGACTCAAAAGCAGCCTTTGCTACTCCCATCCAGTCGTAAACAGGCCATGAAACTGTTGCGTCAAAAGTCAGGCCAACCACTGAAGAAGGGTTCTTCAAAACTGGTTTTGCAGCCATGGTGATTGATTTGAGCGAATAGGCAGAAACTTCGACTGCGGTAGAAACATCTGACCATGGGGTTTCTAGGAAATTTCCGCCCAAAGCAGTCTGTGGAGCAAAAGCGATTGCGTGCACTATTCCATCGATCGAATCAAAGTGTTCCTTAATTCGTCCTGAAAGGGCAGCCAGGTCATCCTCACTGGTGGCGTCAAGTTCAATAACTGGTGCCGGCTTTGGTAGTCGTTCAGAGATTTTGGTTGTGATTGGAAGCATTCGCCCAAAGGAAGAAAGAATCACCTCCGCGCCTTGTTCTTGGGCGAGCTTTGCAACTGAGAACGCAATCGAGGCTTCGGTGAGAACACCTGTGACCAGTATCTTCTTGCCTTCTAGAATTCCCATTCGCTGCTCCTTGTTTTAGTGTTTCGAATAATCTCGTTTGTGAACTAGATGCCTAGTGTCCCATTCCAAGGCCACCATCAACAGGAATTACAGCTCCTGAAATGTACGATGCGTCATCGCCAGCCAACCAAAGGCAGACTTTAGCTACCTCCGAAGGGCTTGCGAAACGTCCTGCTGGAATTCTCGACAAATAGTCTTTCTGCTGCTCTTCAGACAGTTCGGCAGTCATGTCGGTATCAATAAATCCCGGCGCAACAACGTTGGCTGTGATTCCGCGTCCACCAAGTTCTCGAGTCAGTGATCGAGCCATACCCACAAGTGCCGACTTTGACGCAGAATAGTTCATCTGCCCCGGTGAGCCCAATAAGCCCACGACTGAACCAATTAGCAGTACACGTCCGTAGCGTTGTTTGATCATGGACTTGGTGGCGCGTTTTAGAACCCTGAAAACTCCATTCAAATTCGTGTCTATGACTTGCTCGAAATCCTCGTCGCTCATTCGCATCAATAATGTGTCTTTAGTTATTCCGGCGTTAGCTACCAATACCTCGATAGGTCCAAGGCTTTTTTCAACTTCTTCTATGGCCTTATCTAGGGACTCTGCATCGAGAACATCAGCTTTGACAGCGAGTGAGCCTTCAGGGCCTGAACCAGAGCGAACAGTGACGGCAACTTTATGACCCGCTGCAATAAATTCCTCAGCTATGGCATAACCGATACCGCGGTTTCCGCCGGTAATTAGAACTACTCTTGAGCTAGACATCAAGATTTCCTCAGCCTTTCGGGAATAGCAGCCCAGCCATCTGGTTTGAACTAAGTGAAGTCTAGCCTTAGCCTTGAATTGTCCTGATTCATAACAAGAAGGTTGCATTGGAAAAGCCCCAGAGCATCACTACCGTTGGCCAGTCGCCTGATTCCGAGCGGAACTCCCGCATGGTGAAATATCTAATCGCCATGACTATTCGCCTCGTTTGTATTGTTTCAGCCATCTTTGTCGAAGGCTGGTTGATGTGGCTGTGCTTCGCAGGGGCCATCTTCTTGCCTTACTTCGCCGTTGTGATTGCTAACGCTCAGGCGCCAAAATCAAGCACTATGAACTCCATAACTGTTGTTGCCAAACCAATCTCTGTAGATCTCGGTTCGCAGTTCAAGAAACCCTAGTCCTTGACTGAACTACTAGCGGCTAAATGCTCCCGAGCTGGCTGCGCTCTCCTCGCAACACGCGTCTTGGTATGGGCTAATCCAAGAATTCATCAAAATGGACGCACTAAGACCTGGCTCTCGTGTGAGCAACACCAGCAATACCTGCGAAACTATCTAGCAGATCGCTCATTTCTTCTAGAGGTTAGGCAATACGAGTGAACTTGATGTCAAGATCGTGGCTTCGTTGGCTGTCATGGTTTCTGTTTGCCAGCTTGTTTGCTGCGGCCTGCGTTGGTCTAGCTAGTTGGCAATTTGATCGACGCGATCAAGCTGTCTCAAAGATTCAGCGAATGGTTGACAACTATGACAAGTCAGCGATCGAGTTTGATTCCATTTCAGGCCTTTCTCTCCAGGACGTGACCTTGTTTGAGTGGACCCCCGTTGAATTAACTGGAAGATACCTAACAGACCAGGAACTATTTGTTCGCAATCGACCGATTGCAGGACAGCCTGGTTTCATTCAACTGGTTCCTTTTCAACTTGTAAGCGGCGAGACCGTGATAATCGAGCGTGGTTGGATTCCAGCCGATTCAGAGCTTGCGCCGGCAACTTCGATGACTCCATCAGAAGGGGCAAAAACATTAGTGGCACGTGTTCGACTAAGCGAACTAACTTCGAACCGCGAATCCCCTGATGGTTTTGCAACCAGTATTCATCTCGAGTCTCTGGAAGCGATGTTAGGTACTGAGTTGGAGAAAGAATTTTATCTCCGAGTAATCTCCGAAACCCCAAATGAGGCAAGCTCGCCTCAGCCACTTAGTAAGCCAACACTTGATGAAGGCAATCACTTGAGCTATGCGGTGCAGTGGATCCTTTTTGCTCTGATGGGCTTCTTCGCTCTGTTCTGGGCGATTAGACAAGAACAAGAATATCGTCGCATCGATAAAGACCCAACCTATGTTCCAAGATCCCAGCGGAACCGGAAACGCACCGATGGTGACATTGAGGATGAGCTTCTAGACGCTAGAAATTAGCTCAAAGAGATTAGATCGGCGTACTGATCGGACCAGTGGTCTTCGGTTCCATCTGGCAGAATCAACACTCTTTCCGGATTCAAAGCCAACACAGCACCTTCGTCGTGGGAAACAAGAACTACTGCCCCGGTAAAGCTAGCAAGAGCATTCAAGATCTCCTTGCGCGAAGCGGGATCTAAGTTGTTAGTTGGCTCATCCAGTAGCAGCACATTCGCTGATGAGACAACAAGTGAGGCTAGAGCAAGACGGGTCTTTTCCCCACCGCTTAGTACTGATGCTTTCTTGTTCACATCATCGCCACTAAATAGGAACGAACCCAGCACCTTTCGTGTGTCAACATCCCCCAGATGCGGTGCTGAGCGCTGCATGTTCTCAAGGACAGTTCGATTAACGTCGAGAGTTTCGTGTTCCTGGGCGTAGTAGCCAATCTTTAATCCATGACCGGGTTCGATTTGCCCGGTGTCGGGTTTATCTATTCCTGCCAGCATGCGAAGCAGGGTTGTTTTGCCTGCACCATTTAGTCCGATGATGACGACCTTTGACCCGCGGTCAATCGCTAGATCAACTGCGGTGAAGATCTCCAGTGAGCCATAGCTTTTACTGAGGCCGGAAGCCATCAGAGGCGTCTTGCCACAAGGAGCAGGATCTGGAAAGCGAATCTTCGCAACGCGATCGGTTTGTCCAATATCTTCCAAATCATCGAGAAGTTTCTGAGCTCTCCTAGCCATCTGCTGGGCAGCAACGGCCTTCGTGGCTTTAGCACCAAACTTTGCCGCTTGCAGGCTAAGTGTCGCTGCTTTCTTTTCTGCGTTGGCTCTCTCGCGCTTTCGTCGTTCTTCGTCCGATTCACGCTGTTTGAGGTATGCCTTCCATCCCATGTTGTAGATGTCGATTACCTGGCGATTAGCATCCAGGTAGAACACGCGGTTTACAGTGCTTTCAACAACATCGATATCGTGACTGATAACAATCAATCCACCCTGATAGCTTCGAAGAAAATCTCGCAGCCAAACTACTGAGTCTGCGTCTAAATGGTTGGTTGGTTCGTCCAAAAGCATGGTCTCGGCACTCGAAAACAGAATTCGAGCAAGCTCAACACGTCGGCGCTGGCCACCGGACAAAGTCTTTAGTGGTTGGCTAAGAATTCTTTCTTCAATGCCAAGATTGCTAGCTATTGCAGCCCCTTGAGCTTCGGCAGAATATCCACCAGCTGCCTGAAATCTCTCTTCGAGCTTGGAGTATTTGGCCATAGCAGCTTCGGCTTGCGCACCTGTAGCGGTGGACATGGCCTCGGCACTTGTACCTAGCTGACGCAGAAGATCGCCTAGTCCCCTGGCGTTTAGGATTCGATCTCTAGCTAGCTCTTCAGGATCGCCAGATCTTGGATCCTGTGGCAAGTAGCCAATTTCGCCAGTTCGTTCAACATTTCCAGCACTGGGTTGGCCATCCCCGGCCAGAATCTTGGTGAGTGTGGTTTTTCCGGCACCGTTTCTTCCCACTAGCCCGATTTTGTCACCGGAAGCGACCCGAAAATTCACTCCACTCATCAGTGTTCGTGCGCCAATGGTTATCTCCAGGTCCTTCACAATAAGCAAGAGCTGGTCCTTTGGGTGGATGTACTAGCAAAGCCTTTAGTCTACAATCGTCAATAACAACTGGCCGCTCCGACGATTAAGAGGTTTTCCAAATGTCTTTACAGCTATCAGCTAGACCAACACTAATTGACCGAGTGGTACCAAGAAGCATCGCGACCGATGCGGTTCTTATCTTCGCAGGTGCCGTTCTTACGGCAATCGCAGCTCAGATTGCCATCCCAATGTGGCCTGTTCCGATCACTGGCCAGACTTTTGCAGTCCTTCTAGTTGGTGCTGTGCTTGGCGCATCCCGTGGCGCATTGTCGATGATCACTTACTTTTCTCTAGGTGCTGCTGGACTACCGGTTTTCACCGGAGCGGCAGCAGGAATCACTTTCGGCACAACCTTTGGATACTTGGTGGGCTTCATTGCTGCCGCAGCTGTAGTGGGATGGTTGAGTCAACTGAACTGGCACAAAAAAGTTTCTGGAGTACTTGCAAGCTTCGCAATTGGAAATGCCGTTATCTATCTGTTCGGATTACCATGGCTTGCTTTCGCACTATCAAACTTAGGTTTGGCTAGTGACCTAGGCGCAGTAATTACAGCCGGTCTTGTTCCGTTTCTAGTTGGAGACGCCATCAAGATGGCACTGGCGGCAGCGGCGTTGCCACTGGCCTGGAAGTATCTCGGATCTAAATAGAGAAACCGATTGCGCGCATCTGCTCGCGACCGTCATCTGTAATCTTCTCTGGACCCCATGGCGGCATCCATACCCAGTTGATTCGGAACGCGTCAACAACGCCGTCTAAGGCTTCTGCAGTTTGCTCTTCAAGGACATCGGTTAGAGGGCAACCAGCGGACGTCAGTGTCATGTTGATAAGAAGTGACTCATCTTCATCTGCAAGCTCGAGACCGTAGATAAGCCCAAGGTCAACAATGTTGACACCAATTTCTGGATCAATAACTTCCTTGAGCGCTTCCTCTACTTTGTCGTAGAGCACTGGTTCCAATTGTCTTGGCATGTTAGGCGTTCACGTACCTGTCGTAGCCATCTGCTTCAAGTCGGTCAGCCAGCTCCGGACCGCCCTGCTCGGCAATCTTTCCAGCCACGAAGACGTGGACGAAATCCGGCTTGATGTAGTTCAGGATTCGGGTGTAGTGGGTGATGAGCAAGACACCCATGCTGTTTTCTGCCTTGATACGGTTGACACCTTCAGCAACTACGCGCAAAGCATCAACGTCCAATCCTGAATCTGTTTCGTCAAGAACAGCCATCTTTGGCTTGAGAAGCTCCATTTGCAAAATCTCATGGCGCTTTTTCTCTCCCCCAGAAAAACCCTCGTTCACGTTTCGCTCTGTGAAGGCCGAATCCATCTTTAGTTTCTCCATAGCGGTTCTAACGTCTGCGACCCAACCGCGAAGGGCCGGGGCCTTTCCATCGACAGCGGTTTTCGCTGTTCTTAGGAAATTCGAAACACTAACGCCTGGGATCTCAACCGGGTACTGCATAGCCAAGAACAATCCGGCACGAGCTCGCTCGTCGACCGACATCTCAAGTACGTTTTCTCCATCGAGCAGAATTTCACCCTTGGTGACTTCATACTTTGGGTGACCAGCTATTGAGTAAGCCAGCGTTGACTTACCAGATCCATTTGGACCCATTACAGCGTGAGTCTCACCACTTCTGATCACAAGGTCAACTCCACGGAGGATTTTCTTGGTGCCTTGCTCAGTTTCAACCGAGACGTGCAGGTTTTTGATTTCTAGTGTCGCCATGTGATTACTCCGTGTCCTTGTCGTACTCGATAAATACTTCGCCATTTTCAACCAGAACTTCATAAACTGCCACTGGTTCGTATGCAGGAAGGCTGAGTGGAGCTCCTGTTTCAAGTGAAAACTTTGCCCCGTGTGCCCAACACTCGATTGTGTCGTCGTCGACAAAGCCTTCGCTTAGTGAGATCTCACCGTGAGAACACTTGTCAGCGATTGCCTTGAACTCACCTTTTTTGGTGTGAACTAAAGCTATGGCGTCATCGCCGATTTTTATTCGAAGCGCTTTACCCGGCTTGATGTCTTCAACCTTGCAGATCATTAGTGCCATTAGTTTGCGCTCCTTTCAAGCTCGTCTTCGATAGAAGCCGCTAGACGTTCTTCCAGCTCTGGAACGCCAATTTGCTGCACAACTTCCATAAGGAAGCCACGCACCACCAGGCGTCTTGCTTCTAGCTCGGATAAACCGCGTGCCTGGAGGTAGAACAGCTGCTCATCGTCAAATCTTCCAGAAGCACTTGCGTGCCCGGCTCCTTGAATCTGGCCCGTTTCAATCTCGAGGTTTGGAACCGAGTCAGCTCTAGCTCCGTCGGTTAGAAGCAGGTTGCGGTTCAGTTCGTAAGTATCGGTGCCCTCGGCCGCAGCACGAATCAGCACGTCTCCAACCCAAACAGTGTGAGCCTTGGCACCTTGAAGTGCGCCCTTATAGGTCACACGAGACTTGCAGTTCGGAGCCGAGTGATCAACAAAGATTCGGTGCTCTAGGTACTGACCAGCATCCGCGAAGTACAGCCCGTAAAGAGCTGCATCTCCACCAGGAGCTCCCAAGTACGCCGAAGGAGTCATGCGAACTACTGCCCCACCCAAAGTAACCATTACGTGCTTGAAAACTGAGTTGCGACCAAGCATCGCGTACTGAGCACCGTTATGAATTGACCCTGAGTTCCAGTCCTGGATTGAAACAACAGTGAGCTTTGCTTCGTCCTCAAGGACAAACTCGATGTTCTCGGACAAAGTTGCGTCGCCGCGATGATCTATGACAACAACAGCGTCTGAGCCTGTCTTTGCTTCTACGATGATGTGTAGTGCAGCAGGGTCTGCGGAAATAGATGTAATGGTAAGAGTGCTCTGGGCCGAATTAGTGGCTGAACCAGGAATTGAAACTAGGTAGGCAGCCTTAGCTGCTTCCCAACCAGCTGCTGCAACTCGATCTTCAGGAATTCCTGCGGCACCAAAAAGCTTGTGATCGGAATCAATCCATGAGCTCTCCACACCATCAGCAAGTTTGGCTTCGATGTCTCCGGAGAATTCATCCAGTGAGTCTTGGTCTAATCCACCTAGGCGATCTGCCGAAATATAGCGCCACTGCTCTTCGCGGGTTGAAATCTCTTCAAAGTCGGCAAGCTTGGTCGACTTTGGTCTTTCGGATCGGGTTTGAATCGGAACACCAAACCCATGGCTGTGCTCCGACAGCCCATGCTGAGCTGTCTTGGTTGCTTCGCTCACTAGCCGACGGCCCCTTCCATCTGCATCTCGATGAGCTTGTTCAGCTCGAGTGCATACTCCATCGGCAATTCTTTAGCGATTGGTTCGATAAATCCTCGGACGATCATCGCCATCGCTTCATCTTCTGGCATTCCTCGTGACTGCAAGTAGAAAAGCTGCTCTTCACTCACTCGAGAAACGGTTGCTTCATGTCCCATTGACACATCGTCCTCACGAACGTCTACCGCAGGATAGGTGTCCGAACGAGAGATTGTGTCCACCAGTAGTGCGTCACAGCGAACTGTGTTGGCGCTGTGGTGAGCTCCTGGGTTCACTCTGATTTCTCCGCGGTAAGAGGTTCTTCCGCCACCGCGAGCAATTGATTTGGAGACAATCGAAGAAGATGTGTAGGGAGCAAGGTGAATCATCTTGGCTCCAGCGTCTTGGTGTTGACCTTCTCCAGCAAAAGCAACAGAAAGTGTTTCACCTCGAGCATGCTCACCGGCAAGAATGACTGATGGGTACTTCATCGTGACCTTAGATCCGATGTTGCCATCAATCCACTCCATGGTTGCACCTTCATGAGCGATTGCGCGCTTTGTCACAAGGTTGTAGACGTTGTTAGACCAGTTCTGAATTGTTGTGTAGCGCACACGTGCGCCCTTTTTCACAATAATCTCTACCACTGCTGAGTGAAGCGAGTCGGACTTGTAAACCGGTGCTGTACATCCTTCGATGTAGTGCACGTATGAATCTTCGTCGGCAATAATAAGAGTTCTTTCGAACTGACCCATGTTCTCGGTGTTGATTCTGAAGTACGCCTGAAGTGGAATCTCAACCTGAACGCCCTTAGGCACGTAAACGAATGAACCACCGGACCAAACCGAAGTGTTTAGTGCTGCGAACTTATTGTCACCAGCTGGGATAACGGTTCCGAAGTATTCCTTGAAAATCTCCGGGTGCTCCTTGAGGGCAGTGTCGGTGTCTAGAAAAATGACACCCTTCTTCTCAAGTTCTTCATTGATCTGGTGGTATACAACTTCCGACTCGTACTGGGCTGCGACACCAGCAACAAGGCGCTGACGCTCAGCTTCTGGGATACCAAGCTTTTCGTAAGTGTTTTTGATTTCTTCTGGAAGATCTTCCCAGGTCTGAGCCTGACGCTCGGTCGAGCGGACGAAGTATTTGATGTTGTCGAAGTCAATTCCGGAAAGATCAGAACCCCAGGCCGGCATTGGCTTCTTTAGGAAGTATTCGTAGCCCTTTAGTCTGCGATCGAGCATCCACTGCGGTTCGGACTTGAGGCCTGAGATGTCTCGAACAACTTCTTCGCTAATGCCGCGCTTAGCTGTGGCACCGGCGTCGTTCCCGTCAGACCAGCCGTACTCGTAGGTACCAAGGCTGTCCAGTTCGGGACGCTCGATGATGTTCTCAGTCAATTAGGACCCCTCTGGTAGATGTGATATCTCGGTACAACCCGCCTCGGCTTCGAGGAATTCCCGCATAAAAACCATGCGAAACTTGTGTTGAGCATAACTTTACCAAAATTGCCACCCAAACAGCCCAAAAAGAAAGGCGCCTAGGCGGACATGAAGCTAGTTCAAGCCATTTTCTCCCCAAAGCGTCTAAAGCTCTATGCCTGGGCGTCTTTGATAAGTCAGATATTGATCGTGGTCACCGGTGGTTTGGTTCGCCTTACCGGCTCTGGTCTTGGCTGCCCAACTTGGCCAAGATGCACAGAAGAATCCTTTGTCACGGTTCCCGAGATGGGTTGGCACGGGATTATTGAATTTGGTAATCGACTCCTAACCTTCGTTTTGATCATCATCGCCTTGTTCACCTTCATCGCGGTGCGAAGGACAATCAAGGATTTCCGAAAAGGTCTAACCTGGCCTGCACTGCTACTTGGTCTTGGAATCATTGCCCAGGCTCTTCTAGGCGGACTGACAGTTTTGACTGGACTTAATTCATGGGTTGTTGGAGCTCACTTTCTACTCTCTGGCGTATTGATCTCGTTCGCTGCCGTATTGGTATGGAGGGTCTATTCGCCCGTTCATCTCCCCCTCAGCTACACAGCTGTTCGCCTCGCTTGGCCGATCTTTCTGGTGGGCTGGGTGACAGTTGTGATCGGAGTTATCGTCACTGGCGCGGGTCCTCACGCCGGAGATGCCACAACACCTAGAAATGGTTTTGATCTGGAAATTTGGCAGCACTACCACTCATGGCCTGCATACATCACTACCGGTCTAGTCGCACTCGCACTTGTTCTGGTTTGGCTAAAGTTGAAAACAGACCAGCTTCGAAATCCAGCCGTCAAAGCACTAGGCATCCTTTTTGTCAGTCTTGCCCTTCAGGCAATTCTTGGTGTCATTCAATCGAATCTCGGCGTACCAGCACTGATGGCTGGGGCACACATGTTTGGTGCTGCGGTAATTGTCGCACTACTCACTTTTCAGCTGCTTGCGCTTCGTTCCAAGTATCAAAGATTGGTACAGCTCTAAATGGCCAGGGTTTTTTGGTTTAGACGCGATCGCAGACTACAGGACAACCTCGCTCTAAATTCCTGTGTCAAAGCAGCAATTGCCGACGGTGATAAGACCGTGGTTCCCGTCTTTTGGTACAACGCTTCAGAATACGAAGGACTAAGTGGACTAAGGCAACACTCGCTTACTGAATCCCTAAAGGCATTGGACGAATCCTTGGACTCGAACCTTGAAGTGATTTCCAGTGTAGAGATGAGCTCTCTTGTCGAGTTTGCACAAAAACACAAGGCCTCGGTTATTCATGCGACAGAAAGCTTTGATCCTGAAGGAATGGCCGAACAGAAGAGTCTCAAATCAAAACTAAAAGGCTCGGGCATTGAGCTTGTTTTGGAAGATTCCTATTACGCGGTAAAGCCTGGAACTGTTCAAAAACCAACTGGCGGCACTGCCTATCGGGTGTACACACCCTTTTATAAGGCTTGGTTTCAAATTGGTTGGCAAGCCCCAGTGAAACTTCCCAAGGGGTTTATTTGGAAATCGCGCTCAATGAAATCCGCTATTCCAAAGCCAACAAAGCCAGCTCCCTTCAAAGTTAGAGCCGGTGAAGAATTTGCTTTAGAGACATTCAAGAAATTCCAGAAGCGGGCGATTGCGGATTATTCGGAGAATAGAAATCGACCTGACCTTTCAGGAACATCTCATCTTTCTCACGCACTAGCTCACGGTGAGATTCATCCAAGAACGTTGCTTGCACCGCTTTCTGAAATCGATGGTCATACCGTATTTCGAAAAGAGATTGCTTGGCGAGAGTTCTACGCGGATGTTCTGTTTAGGAATCCCAACACCCTAGATGACTACTACGAACCACGATTCAAAGCTATGCGATACGACACTGGCGTAAAGGCTAAAGCTAAGTTGGAACGTTGGCAAACTGGAACCACTGGTTTCCCGATGGTCGACGCTGGGATGAGACAACTTGCGCAAACTGGTTGGATGCATAACCGAGTCCGCATGATTGTTGCTTCATTCCTTGTCAAGGATTTACATCTTGAATGGCAACTTGGCGCTAAGTGGTTTGAGCAGAACCTGACGGATTTTGATCCAGCATCAAACTCACACGGATGGCAGTGGACTGCCGGTTGTGGCACTGACGCTTCACCGTACTATCGGGTTTTCAACCCCATCTTGCAGGGATACAAGTTTGACCCTGAAGGAAAGTACGTGCGCAAGTTCATTCCGGAGCTTTCACATTTACAGGGCCCCGAAGTTCACGAGCCCTGGCTTTTAGTAGACGGTTTAGCAAACGGTTACCCTGAGCCGATGCTAGATCACAGTACCGAGCGTGACGAAGCCCTGGCTCGTCTAGAGGAAATTAAAGTAAAGTAGCGGATCTATTGCAATTGCGATAAACAGCAGCGTGAGATAACTAATCGATCCATGGAACAAACGCATCGGGTTAGAAATCTCACCCACCATTGCCTGTCGGTAAAGTCGGTAAGACTCCACCACAAACCAGGTCCCTGTGGCCAGTGCAGTAACCGTATAAATCAGCCCCATCGAGGCAACAGGAATCAAAAGTAACGTTGAAGCAACTAATGCCCATGCATAGAGGATTATCTGGACTCCGACGGTTTGATTGTTGCGAACAACGGGAAGCATTGGCACTCCAGCGTCGGTGTAATCCTGCTTGTATCGAAGTGACAGTGGCCAGTAGTGCGGCGGGGTCCACAAGAAGATAATCAAGAACAACACCCAAGCCGCCGGTGCTAGCTCATTCGTGACAGCAGCCCAGCCAATCAGCACGGGCATCGAACCCGCAGCGCCACCCCAAACAATGTTCTGAGGAGTGCGGCGCTTAAGTAAAAGTGTGTAGACAAAGACGTAAAACAGTATCGCTGCAAGCGACAACAAGGCCGCTAGAGCGTTTACGAGTAGTCCGAGCCAAACCACCGAAAGCACACCTAGACCCCAGGCGAACCAATAGGCCTCGCGTTTGGTAAGTTCCCCAGTGACCAATGGCCGACCTTTTGTGCGGCCCATGATCTTGTCGATGTCAGCATCAATGTAACAATTGAAAGAATTAGCGCTTCCTGCGCTGAAGGCTCCACCGATGACTGTTGCCAGGATTAGCCAGATATCTGGGATACCCCGCTGAGCCAATATCATGGTTGGGACTGTGGAAACCAGCAAGAGCTCAATTACTCGGGGCTTAGTTAGCTCGAAGTACGCCTTCGCTTTACGCCAAAACTTTGGACGTTGTCGCGTGAGTTCAGGTGCTGTAGTAGTCATGATTTGGTTCAAGTCTAAGCTCAAATTCGGGCCCTCCGGCTCCCAAGGTTCTCAAGGTCGTTGAGTGTAAAGTTAGGTAAAAGTGTTGCTGTTGAGGTGAAATTCTCAATTCTCAGCACTAAACCAGGCAGCAAAATGTGGCCTGAGCCTATCTGCGGATTGAAACGAAGGATGTTAGAGCCCTTGAGCGAATTTACTTGGAGCGACCTTGACAACAAGGCTGTCGACACGGCTCGCGTTCTAGCCGCAGATGCGGTTGAAAAGGTCGGAAATGGACATCCCGGAACAGCCATCAGCCTTGCCCCAGTTGCACACCTACTATTTCAAAAGGTAATGCGCCACGATCCAACTAATCCAGAATGGGTTGGTAGAGATCGATTCATTCTCAGCGTTGGCCACTCTTCCCTGACTCTTTACAATCAGCTGTACTTAGGTGGCTTTGGTCTTGAGCTTGATGACATCAAAGCTCTCCGCACCTGGGATTCATTAACCCCTGGCCATCCTGAATACGGTCACACAAAGGGTGTTGAAATCACCACAGGGCCACTTGGGCAAGGTTTAGCTTCAGCAGTTGGCTTTGCGTACTCGGCAAGGTTCGAGCGGGGCCTTTATGATCCAGACGGAAAAGCGGGAGCTTCAGTATTTGATCATCACATCTACTGCATAGCTGGAGATGGGGACATGCAAGAAGGTGTCACCGCTGAGGCTTCTTCGCTGGCTGGTCACCAGCAGCTCGGGAACTTGATTGTTCTTTACGATTCAAATCAGATATCCATCGAAGACGATGTGAATATCGCTTTCACTGAGAATCTTGAAGATCGCTACAGAGCTTATGGTTGGCACGTCCAAACTGTGGACTGGAAGAAAACCGGCGAATACGTTGAAGATGTCAAAGAGCTGTACAACGCTATACAGACCGCCAAGTCAGTACTGGATAAGCCATCATTGATAACCATTCGAACTATTATTGGTTGGCCATCTCCTGGAAAACAGAACACAGGCAAAATTCATGGTTCAGCCCTAGGTCAAGAAGAACTTTCCGGTCTAAAAAAGGCTCTTGGCTTTGATCCGACAAAGACTTTTGAAGTCTCCCCTGAAGTTATTGAATACACCAGATCTTTGTCCGAGCGATCCAAGTCCGCAATTTCGCAGTGGCAGTTCTCGTTTGACGCATGGTCTGCTGCAAATCCTGCAGCCAGGGCACTTTTCGACAGACTTCAAAAAGGAGAAACCCCAACCGAACTTGTCGGCTCCTTGCCAACCTTCGGCTCTGGCACAGAGGTTTCGACTAGGGCAGCTTCAGGAAAAGTCCTAAACGCAATAGCTGCTGTCATGCCCGAGTTGTGGGGAGGTTCTGCCGATCTCGCAGAATCAAACAACACCACAATCGCTGGGGCCAAATCATTCGTACCTGCAATCCATTCAACTCATGAATGGAAGGGTGATAATTACGGCCGCGTGATGCACTTTGGAATTCGAGAGCACGCAATGGGCGCCATTCTGAATGGAATTTCCTTACATGGAAAAACCCGATCATATGGTGGAACTTTCCTTATTTTCAGTGATTACATGAGGCCTGCCGTTCGATTGGCTGCTTTGATGCAGGTTCCTTCTATTTTTGTTTGGACACATGACTCAGTCGCTCTAGGCGAAGATGGCCCAACTCACCAGCCAATTGAACAGCTAGCAACCCTTAGAGCTATTCCAGGGCTGGATATCGTAAGACCTGCAGATGCAAACGAGGTAAGTTTTGCCTGGAAGAAGATTCTTGAGCGTCGTTTTGGCCCAGCGGGCATTGCTCTAACTAGACAGAACGTTCCAGTTTTCGACAGAGAGACTGCTGATGAAACTGGTGTTATCTACGCCGCAGCTAGCAACACAGAAAAAGGCGCCTACGTTCTTGCCGAAGCAACTAACAAATCACCAAAGATGATTTTGATTGCCACCGGCTCTGAGGTCCAGTTGGCAATCGCAGCTCGTCTTCAGCTCGAGAAAGCAGGCATTGCTACTCGCGTTGTCTCAGCACCATGCCTTGAGTGGTTCGAAGAGCAGACCGACGCATATCGAGAGTCAGTTCTGCCTAAGTCAGTAAAGGCAAGAGTGTCTGTTGAAGCAGGTCTTTCCCTCGGATGGGGTAAGTATGTAGCAGATGGGAGAAGTGTATCGATTGAGCATTTCGGAGCCTCAGCAGACTACAAAACACTGTTTACTAAATTCGGAATGACTACTGATGCGGTCGTTGAAGCTGCCATGGACGTTCTAAAGGGAGAGAAATGACTTCACCGCTTCATCAACTGAGGTCCGCTGGAGTAAGTATCTGGTTAGATGATCTATCTCGCGAAAGAATAGAATCAGGTTCTCTAAAGGATCTGATTGATTCGCGTGCGGTATCTGGCGTCACCACAAACCCAACCATTTTTGCTGGCGCGTTTTCCAAAGGAGCGGCCTACGCTACACAGCTGGCGCAATTAGCAAACCGTGGCGCCAGCGCTGATGAAGCCATCTTTGAGGCCACAACTGACGATGTCCGAGCCGCCTGTGACGTCTTTGCCGATGTCTATGCGTCTACAAACGGAGTCGATGGAAGAGTCTCAATTGAAGTAGAACCAGGTTTTGCTATGGACACGCAAAAGACTGTTCAGCAGGCTAAAGCTCTTTACGCTGCGGTGGGCCGCGAAAACGTGATGATTAAAATCCCCGCGACCATTCCTGGACTTTCAGCTATCACTCAAGTGCTAGCTGCAGGAATTTCAGTGAATGTGACCCTGATTTTTTCCCTAAATCGATACGAGCAAGTAATTGACGCGTACCAAAGCGGTATCAGCCAAGCACAAGCCAACGGGCACGATGTTTCAAAAATTCACTCTGTGGCATCTTTCTTTGTCTCCCGCGTTGATACTGAGATCGACAAGAGACTGGAAGCTATCGGTAGTCCAGAAGCTCTCAACCTGAAATCAAAGGCTGCCCTTGCTAATGCTCGATTGGCTTATGAGCTGTTTGATAAACAGTTTGCAACTTCTTCCTGGGCAAAACTGGAATCAGAGGGAGCAAACCGTCAACGTCCACTCATGGCATCAACTGGGGTCAAGGACCCAAATCTTCCCGACACTCTCTACGTCACTGAGCTTGTTGCTCCAGATTTGGTAAACACCATGCCTGAAAAGACTATGGAGGCAGTCTTTGACCATGGAGTCATTTATGGAGACACCATCACTGGCAAATATGAAGATGCTCGTTCGGCCCTAGCCAGCATTGAAGCCCTTGGCATTTCTTATGACCAGGTGGTATCTCTGCTGGAGCAAGAGGGCGTGGATAAGTTCATTGTGTCTTGGAATGAGCTAGTTGCAACTGTCTCCAGCGCCTTGGATTCTTCTAAATGACCCTTAAGGTTTCACACAAAGGGAAAGTAACTGATGCTGTTAATCAGTTTGTACCCGAATTAGTCAAAGACCAGGTCGCTTCCCGTCTTTTTGCCAAGGACCACACACTCTGGGGTAAGGACGCCGAAGCAGAGTCCTCAATCAGGTTGGGTTGGGTGGACGCTGCCCAAAAGAGTTTGGCGCTGATTCCGGAAGTAACTGCCTTGTCTGCAGAATTGAAAAAAAAGGGGGTTAATCGCGTTGTACTGTGCGGAATGGGCGGTTCATCGCTAGCCCCAGAGGTTATAACAAATACTGTTGGCGTTGAATTGCTTGTTCTGGATTCAACTGACCCATCACAGATTCGACAGGCGCTAGATGGAGATTTGACCACAACTGTCGTTGTAGTTTCTTCGAAATCCGGTTCTACCGTTGAAACTGATTCCCAAAAGCGAAGCTTCGAGGCTGCATTTGATTCAGCGGGAATCGACAAAACTGAGCGAATTCTCATTGTGACAGACCCTAACTCCCCAATGCATGTTCAGGCCATGAAAGATGGATACCGAATATTTCTAGCCGATCCAACGGTGGGCGGTCGCTACTCAGCTCTAACTGCTTTTGGAGTAGTACCAACAGCTATTTGTGGCGTTGATGTTAAGGCTTTACTGAATAGCGCAATTTCTGCATCCAAAGTTCTATCCGAGGACCTTGATTCCAATCCAGGCCTGATACTTGGTGCAGCCCTTGCAAGAACAGAAGGTGGAACGAACTTCAAAGACAAACTTGGATTCGTGCCAGATGGAACTGACATTGTTGGTTTTGGAGACTGGGTAGAGCAGCTCATTGCCGAATCAACCGGCAAGCTTGGCCGGGGCGTCCTGCCAATTGTTTTGGAATCAGACTCATTTGAGGTATCAAGCAAGGCCGAGGACACTCTGCTTATAGGGCTATCAGCAGACGCACCCAAATCAGATTTTGACTTGGCAATCTCAGGAGAACTGGGTGAGCTGCTGCTTCTTTGGGAGGTAGCGACGGTAGTTGCTTCGCGCCTGCTGGGCGTAAACCCTTTTGATCAGACCGATGTCGAGTCAGCAAAGATTGCAGCCAGAGCAGTTCTGGACTCCCCTGCTGAAGGATTTGATTTTGAAGTGTCCGACGACGGAGTGGAAATGGCTGCTTTAGGCTACGAGCTTTCCTCAAAGAAGTTATCCGAGTGCCTGTCGCAGCTTGTGGATTCAGCAGACTCTGACTCGTATATGTCGATTCACTGCTATCTGAACCGAGAAAAATTCGAATCTGCAAGTAGCTTCCGCGAACTTGTTGCGCAAATATCCAATCGACCAACCACTTTTGGCTGGGGTCCAAGATTCCTGCATTCAACTGGTCAGTACCATAAAGGTGGACCGAAGCAAGGTGTCTTCATTCAGATTGTTTCTGGTGAAGGTGACGATCAAGAAATTCCTGGCAGACAGTTTGGATACCGAAAGCTCATTGACTCCCAAGCCAGTGGCGATGCAAAGGTTCTTGCCAGCGGAGGTTCAAAAGTTCTGGTGCTCCGGCTGTTGGATGTTGAAGCGGGACTTCAAGCACTAACTAAGGCTCTACAGCAGATCTATTTCCTGAACAGGCATTAGCCCTACAGATTCGAGTATTTGGCGGTAAACCCCTAGACCGACTAAAAACTACTTCTTAGAAGACTTTCTAGCTGCAGGTTTAGTAACAGGCTTTGAAACTTTCTTAGCTGGCCTTACAGAGGCCTTTGCCCTGCCGGCTGTTTTCGCTACTGCTTTAGTCTTTGATTTCGCTACAGGTTTCGCTACTGCCTTCTTAGCAACAGGCTTAGCTGATTTCGCAACAGCCTTTTTGGCAACGGGCTTCTCGACCTTCTTCTCGGGTTTTGGCTTAACGGCTTTAGCAGCGGCGGCTTTAGCTGCAGCAACCTTGGCAGCTGCGGCTTTGGCGGCAGCCAACTTCGCCTGTTTGACGGCTTCCTGAGCAAGTTTGACGCGTCTTTCGCGAATGGACGTTAAAGCTTCGTCAAGAAGAGTCTTGGCTTCGTCGGAGGTGCGACGCTCTTTTACATAAGCAAGGTGTGTTTTGTAAGGCTCGTGCTTTGCGATTTCTGGAGGATTCTTTTTGTCTTGACCTGCTGGCATGCCACAGTTTGGGCAATCGATCATGTCAGGGATCTCAGTTGGATCGATGTGAGCTGCGAACATCGGTTCTTGAACGTGACCGTTTATGCAGTAGTAGCTACGCTGAACTCGTTCGGATTTGAAGCCTCGGTACTGCTCGCCCATCGGGCCCGCGCCAACGCGAGAGCCTCTGATTGCTGAACCGCCGTTTGCCAAAAGCTAACCCTTAGAACCCAAATCTTGTGAAAAGACCAAGCCCGATTACAGCGGACACCCAGACCAATCCCAAGATGATAGTGATTCGGTTCAAGTTGCGCTCTGCAACGCCGGAAGAAGCGACGTTTGAAGTGACTCCGCCACCAAACATGTCAGAAAGACCACCGCCACGACCCTTGTGCAGCAGAATCATCAGGATCAACAGCAAGCTAGTGATAGCAAGCAGCACTTGGAGGGCGATTTGAATGGCGGCCATGATTTACCTGTTCTGTATTGGTACTAGACGATTATAAGCTGACATGCTTCTGGAATCGACAGATACCAGTAAATTCGCCCACATCCAGGCTCGCAGCGCCAACTAGGACGCCATCAACCTCTTCCGAAACCAAGAATCCAGCTACGTTAGCGCTCTTTACGGACCCTCCATACAAGATTCTGGTTGCTTGAGCTACTTCTTCAGAAACTTGCTCTGAAACAGAGGCGCGAAGTTTCTTAGCTACGTCCGCAGCCTGTTCTGCCGTGGCGACCTTTCCAGTTCCAATTGCCCAGACTGGCTCGTATGCCACGACGAATTCGCCAATTTCCTTGTGCCCTTCGAGAGCCCTTTCAAGTTGCTTAATCGGCACCGCTGCGGCACCCTGCTCCTCAAGTTCTTCTAATGTTTCCCCGACACAGATTACGGGAATGAGATTGTTTCGAAAAGCTGCCCCAACTTTGGCTTGGATTACTTCCCCGTCTTCGTTGTGCAGAGTTCTTCGCTCAGAGTGGCCAACCAAGACGTATTTGACGTCCAGTTTCTTTAGGAACTGACCAGATACCTCACCTGTGTAGGCACCTGAATCAAACCTTGAAAGATCCTGAGCTCCAAGAACGAGCTGGAGCTTGTCTGCATCAATGAGAGTCTGAACGCTCCTAAGGTCAGTAAAGGGAGGAAAAACCGCTACTTCAACCTTGTCATAGTCGTGATTTACATCCTTCAAGGTCCAGGCAAGTTTTTGCACGAGAGCTATACCTTGCTGATGATCAAGGTTCATCTTCCAGTTGCCCGCGATTAGCGGTTTACGGTCATTCACTTTAGAACCTCCAGGCCCGGTAAGGATTTACCTTCCAAGTATTCAAGACTAGCTCCGCCACCGGTGGAGATGTGGCTAAAATCGCTCTCTGCAAAACCAAGTGTTCTAACTGCCGACGCCGAATCTCCTCCACCCACAACACTTAGACCCTGAACATTTGATAACGCGTTCGCAATTGCACGAGTTCCGGAAGCAAATGCCTCCATTTCGAAAACACCCATTGGGCCGTTCCAGAAGCAAACCTTTGATTCTTGGATTACTGCAGCGAACAATTCCTCAGAATCTGGACCAATGTCCAATCCGATACCAGTTTCCCCGAAGGAAGTTTTATTCAGGGCGTCAATCGCAGCAATGTCTACCTGTGCGTCGGGTGAAAACCCGCTTGCCATACGAATGTCAGTTGGCAAGATAATTCGCACACCAAGTTCTTCAGCATGCTGCATGTACTGCTTTACTCTCGGAATCTGGTCCTTTTCTAAAAGGCTTGAGGCAACCTCATAACCTTTGGCAGCCAGGAACGTAAACAGCATCCCTCCACCCACAACGAGATTGTCAATCTTTGGAAGCAGAGACCCGATCACTGCAAGTTTGTCAGACACTTTCGACCCACCAAGTACAACGGTGTAAGGCCTTTGGTCAGAGCTTGTAAGTTGCTCCAGGACTTTGACTTCCGCCTCCACAAGAAAACCGGCAGCAGAAGGCAGAAGAGTCGCTAGTTCATAGACACTGGCATGTTTGCGGTGTACAACACCGAAACCATCGCTAACGAATGTGTCCCCCAAGTTTGCAAGCTGTTTAGCAAACTCCATGCGGATGTCTGCATCTTTGCTGGTTTCTGCCTCTGCGAATCTGAGATTTTCTAGGACGGCCACCCCGCCTGAAGCAAGGCCATTGGCCACTTCCTTAGCAACATCCTCAATGGTGTCACTTGCGAAGATAACGTTTTGCCCTAATAGCTCTCCAAGTCTTGCGGCTACTGGTGCGAGTGTGAATTCCTTATTCGCCTGTCCGTCAGGTCGACCGAGGTGAGAACAGATCAAAACACTAGCTCCGAGACCAAAAAGCTCTTGGATTGTTGGAATAGCTGCGCGAATTCGGCCGTCGTCAGTAATCGCGCCATTATCCATCGGAACGTTAAAATCACAACGCAGCAGAACGCGCTTACCGGCTACATCGCCGAGATCGGAAAGAGTCCTCAAGTTATTAGAGTTTGTTAGCAACCAACACGGTTAGGTCGACAAGGCGGTTCGAGTAACCCCACTCGTTGTCATACCAGGAGCTAATCTTCACGGTCTGGTCAATTACCTTAACGAGCCCTGCATCAAAGATTGATGAGTGAGGGTCTGTCACGATGTCGGATGACACGATTTCATCCTCGGTGTACTTCAGGATGCCCTTGAGGGGACCTTCAGCTGCCTTCTTGTACGCAGCCTTGATTTCCTCGATGGTGACCTTCTTCTTGGACAAAATGGTCAAGTCTGTGATTGAACCAGTTGGAACTGGGACTCGAAGAGCATAGCCATCGAGCTTGCCCTTGAGCTCAGGAAGAACCAATCCAATAGCCTTAGCAGCTCCAGTTGACGATGGAACGATGTTGATTGCAGCTGCGCGGGCACGTCTTAGGTCTGAATGTGGGCCATCCTGGAGGTTCTGATCGGCTGTGTATGCATGAATCGTGGTCATCAGGCCGTTTTCAATTCCGAACTCGTCGTCAAAGACTTTTGCTAAAGGAGCAAGACAGTTCGTTGTACAAGATGCATTAGAGATGATGTGGTGGTTGGCTGGATCGTATAGGTGCTCGTTTACACCAATAACGAAAGTCGCATCCTCACCGCTTGCCGGAGCAGAAATAAGGACCTTCTTAGCACCAGCCTCAATGTGCTTGATGGCATCTTTTGCATCGGTGAAGCGCCCGGTTGACTCGATAACAATGTCAACGCCGAGATCTCCCCAGCCAAGGGCAGAAGGGTCTCTTTCAGCCAAAACCTTGATCTTGTAGTCACCAACGATGATGTATTGGCCATCAACGCGAACATCCGCGTCCAAGCGGCCAGTGACAGAGTCATATTTCAGTAAATGAGCTAGAGCTTTAGGGTCGGAAAGGTCATTTACTGCAACGATCTCGAGGTCGGTTCCCTTAGCCATTTCCGCTCGGAGGTAGTTTCTTCCGATTCGTCCGAAGCCGTTAATTCCAACCTTGGTTCCCATGAGTGTGCCTTTCCTAATGCGCTACTGCGCGAGTTTTTCTTTGATACATATCCACGCACCCTCGGGTGGAATTGCTGAAATCAGACTAGCAGTAAGCCCTTAGTTCGGCCCCTTGCGGCCTCGAAGCGAGCCTGGACGTCCTGCCAAGAAACAATGTTCCAGAAGGCTGCAACGTAGTCTGCCTTGACGTTCTGGTAGTCCAGGTAGAAAGCGTGCTCCCACATGTCAAGCATCAAAAGCGGGACTGAAGCCGCCACCAGGTTTCCTTGCTGGTCGTAAAGCTGTTCGATGATCAAGCGCTGACCCAGCACGTCCCAAGCCAGAATTGACCACCCTGACCCCTGGATGCCCATCGCATTGGCGGTGAAGTGTACCCGGAATCCGTCGTAGCTGCCGAAAAACTCATCGATAGCAGCTGCTAGTTCGCCGGTTGGTTTGTCGCCACCTGCAGCAGAGAGGTTCTTCCAGAAAATCGAGTGGTTCACATGACCACCAAGGTTGAAAGCTAAGTCCTTCTGAAGCTTATTGATCCAGGTCAAATCGTTCTTGTCTCTTGCTTCCGCCATCAGATCAAGGGTCGCGTTTGCTCCTGCAACGTATGCTGCATGATGTTTACCGTGATGCAGCTGCATGATTCGACCAGAGATGTGTGGTTCGAGGGCTGCGAAATCGTAGTCCAGGTCAGGAAGTGTGTACTTGGTCATGGGCTTTGTCCTTAGCTTTAGTTGTAGCTCTATTATCTGTGGAAATTTGGTTAGTCGTTGTCTAGGTCTTCTGGCAGGAATGCGTCGGTGCCTTCAATGCCTAAATCCTCTGCTTTTTTGTCAGCCATCGACAACAGCCTTCGAATCCTGCCAGCTACGGCATCTTTAGTCATTGGTGGGTTAGCAAGTCTTCCAAGCTCGTCAAGACTCGCCTGTTTGTGCTTTACACGTAGCTCACCTGCGTACTTCAAGTGTTTAGGAACATCATTGCCAAGAATCTCTAATGCGCGGGCAACTCTTGCACCTGCTGCCACAGCTGCCTGAGCAGATCGCCTTAGATTGGCATCGTCAAAATTCGCGAGCCTGTTTGCAGTTGCCCGTACTTCTCGCCTGAGTCTTAGCTCTTCCCACTTTAGGAGTTGGCCGTGCGCACCCATTTGAGTGAGCATCGCGCTAATGGCATCGCCATCTCTAATAACGACACGGAAGACGCCTCTAACCTCGCGCGGTTTCGCAATGATTCCAAGTCTTCTGGCTACTCCCACTAGCGCCATGGCAACTTCATTTCCGGGAGCTGTGACCTCAAGTGCTGCAGAACGACCTGGATCAGTTAGGGAGCCGTGAGCCAAAAATGCCCCACGCCAAACAGCCTGTGCCTCACCTAGGGAGCCTGTGACCAAGGCCGCTGGCAATCCCCTCGCTGGACGGCCACGAGTATCCACGAGTCCGGTCTGCCGAGCAAGAACTTCTCCCTGCCCGAGAACTCGAACCTGGTATCTGTTGGTCTTTCTGATTCCGCCGGCGGAGATAACGGCTAGTTCGCTGTCGCAACCAAACAAATCAGCAAGATCCTTACGAACCCTTCTTGCCACTTGAGCCGAGTCAAGTTCAACTTCGATGACGACCTTTCCGGAGACTAGGTGCAATCCTCCTGCAAGACGCAGAATTGTCGCAAGTTCTGCAGCCCGCACGCCATTTTTTGGAACCTCAATTCGGGCCAGCTCGTCTTTGATATCCGATGTCAGTGCCAAGGTGCTACTCCTTACCAAGGTCACGATGTCGTACAGTGACGGTGTACTCATTGTTCTTTGATAACAGTTCTGCCAATTTTGTCGAGACGGCAACGGAGCGGTGTTTTCCACCAGTGCATCCAATGGCGATCGTTGCGTAGTGCTTGTTTTCTCTTAGGTATCCATCCAAAACAGGCTGAAGTGCCTTGGCGTAGCTATCGATGAATTCCTGTGCACCGGTCTGAGCCAAAACATAGTCGCTTACCTGAGCGTCTAAACCAGTAAATGGCCGAAGCTCTTCGTTCCAGAAAGGATTCGGGATAAACCTTGCGTCAGCGACGTTGTCAGCATCAGCTGGAATTCCGTACTTGTAGCCAAAGCTCATGACCGTAAGTTGCAGTTTTACTGTGGAATCAACTGAGAAGTGCTCGGCGGTCTTAGTTGAGAGCTGATGGACATTGAGGTCCGAAGTATCCATTACTACATCGGCGGATTCGCGAAGTGCCAGAAGACGCTTTCTTTCTTCTGCGATGCCATCAAGAATGGTTCCATCGCCTTGTAGAGGGTGGGGTCTTCTAACTTGCTCAAATCTTTTCACAAGGGTTGAATCGTTGGCTTCAAGGTAAAGAACTCGAACATTGACGGCCTTGCCACCCAAAAGCGCCAGGTTATCTTCCAATTCGCTGAAAAATTCACCACCTCGGACATCGATGATTACTGCCAGTCGAGGAACAGGAGTTTTAGTGATTGTGAAAAGATCTGCGATTGGTCCAAGCATCTGAGGTGGAAGATTATCCACCACATACCAGCCAAGATCCTCGAGAGAATTACCCACGGTAGAGCGGCCAGCACCGGACATGCCGGTGACAATTAGCAGCTGGTGGCCGGAGTTGTTGGGCATCGCATCCTCTCGTTGAGACGAGTCTAGCCAATTCGCGACACGCCCGAGCGCGTTACGGCGCTTGCTTTAACTGGCTCAGAATCTCCTCGGCCAAGGCTGAACCAATGCCCGCAACATCAGAAATCTCTTCAAGGGAAGCAAGTTTTAGGCGTTTGGCTGAACCGAATCTTCTTAGAAGAGCAGTCACGCGTTTTTCACCCAGACCAGGAATTTCCATCAGGGAGCTCGAAATGCTGCTGGATCGCTTCTTTCTAGAAGCCGTCAAAGCGAAACGATGTGACTCATCTCTAATTCGTTGCAGTAAGAACAACTCTTCAGACCCACGCGGCAAAATCACTGGGAAATCCGAGCTTGGAACCCAAACTTCTTCGAGGCGTTTGGCTAATCCGCAAAGTGCGAGCTCGGGAACTGGCGATTCTGAAATAGCCCTCTTGGCTGCCCCCACTTGAGGAGTTCCACCGTCAACAACTATCAGGGACGGCAAGTAGCTGAAGCGGCCATCATCCAGACTCTCTGGGTCACGGAGGTACTTCAGCCTTCTAGACAAGACCTGATAAATCGCATCGGTGTCGTCAACGGCTGATTCAATGTTGAATTGACGGTATTGAGACTTTTTAGCCAACCCATCCTCGAAAACAACCATTGAAGCCACTATGTTTGTGCCCGATAGATGCGAGACGTCATAGCACTCGATACGTAGAGGCGCCTCTTTGAGCGAGAGTGCTTTCGCTAAGGCGCTTAGCGATTCTGAACGAGAAGTGAAATCGGCAGTTCGCCTGGTTTTGTAAAGCGAAAGTGAATACTCGGCGTTTTCAAGAGCCGTTCCCGCAAGGGCTGCCTTGTCGCCTCGTTTCGGGACTCTAAGGGATACTGAAGAGCCCCTCGACTCTTCTAGGAATCTTTCAAGATCCGAAGCATCGTCAGGAAGTGCAGGGACCAAGATTTCCTTGGGAACCGTTGGTGCTTCGACCCCTTCTGCAGAAGCGTAAGCAAACAGAATCACTTGGCGCACTAACTCTTCGATGGGCTGTTCGATTTCCTTGTCAACGATCCAAGATCTGACTCCCCTTATTCGACCTCCTCGAACGGAAAACAAAGACACCGCCGCTGCCAGTTCGTCGTGGGCGATACCAAAAAGGTCTGCATCAGTCAGGTCACTAAAGACCACAGTGCTTTTCTCCAGCACAGCCTCAAGAGCTCCAATGTTGTCCCTTAGTCTTGCCGCCAGCTCATAGTTCTGAGCTTCTGAAGCCTTCTCCATGCGCTCCTGGAGAATCGCAACTTGCTTTGGGTCCATACCGTTCATAAACGACACAAGCTCTTTGGCGATTTCTTGATGTTCCGCTTGATCAACACGGCCAACGCATGGCGCTGAACATTTTCCGATGTCAGCAAGCAAACACGGGCGATTTGCCCTCTTTGCTGCATTGAATACGCCAGAGGAACAAGAGCGAATCGGATAGACCCGAAGCAGTGTGTCAAGCGTTTGTCTTATTGCCCAGGCTTGTGTGTAGGGGCCGAAGTATTTGACACCCTTGAGATCTCTGTTTCGAGTAATGAATACTCTGGGCATTTTGTCCGATAGAGACACGGCTAGATATGGGTATGACTTATCGTCTTTGAATCGGACATTGAATGGAGGATTGAATTCTTTGATCCAGGTGTACTCGAGCTGCAGTGCCTCAAATTCAGTCTTCACGATTGTCCAATCGACATCGCTTGCTGAGAGAACCATTCGCCTGGTTCGTTCATGCAGGGAATCAACCGGTGCGAAATAGCTTTGCAATCTTGCTCGAAGGTTCTTAGCTTTACCTACGTACAGAACGCGCCGTTTCTCGTCATAGAAACGGTAGACGCCTGGCCTGGTTGGAATCTCCGATGTCTTTGGTCTAAAAGACAGATCGTTGGCCATCTACTTCAGTATCTCCTTGAGGAAGGTTCCAGTAAAACTTGCCTTGTTCTTGGCGACCTGCTCCGGAGTTCCTTCGGCGACAAGTTCTCCACCACGGAAACCACCCTCGGGACCAAGATCCAGCAGCCAGTCTGCAGATTTAATAACGTCGAGATTGTGCTCAATAACAATCACAGTGTTCCCTTTATCAACCAAGGAATTTAGTACTAAAAGAAGCTTTCTAACGTCTTCAAAGTGAAGTCCAGTTGTTGGCTCGTCGAGTACGTAAACCGTTCTTCCGGTCGATCTGCGCTGCAGTTCTGTCGCTAGCTTCACTCGCTGGGCTTCACCACCTGATAGCGTGGTGGCCGATTGACCCAGTCGAACATAGCCAAGCCCAACATCAACCAAAGTGGTGAGGTATCTGGAGATTGAAGAAATTGCCTCAAAGAAAGTGGCTGCTTCCTCTATTGGCATCTCTAGGACTTCAGATATGGACTTTCCTTTGTACTTGACCTGGAGAGTCTCTCGGTTGTATCTAGCTCCGTGGCAGGTCTCACAGGAAACGTATACATCTGGAAGGAAATTCATCTCGATTTTGAGAGTTCCGTCACCACTACAGGCCTCGCAACGACCGCCTTTTACGTTGAATGAGAATCTTCCCTGCTGATAGCCACGAGCCTTTGACTCAGAAGTCTCAGCAAACAGTTTTCGAATGTGATCAAAAACCCCTGTGTAAGTAGCTGGGTTGGACCTAGGTGTTCTACCTATCGGGTTCTGGTCAACATGGACGACCTTATCGAGTTGGGCAAGTCCAGTAATGCGGGTGTGCTTTCCGGCGACTAATTTTGCTCCATTGAGTGAGTTAGCAAGCACGTTATACAGAATGTCGTTAACTAAGGTCGATTTACCTGATCCACTCACTCCCGTGACGGCTATGAATGCACCGAGCGGGAAGCTAACTGTCAGGTTCTTTAGGTTGTTAGCCTTCGCGCCGACAACTGTGATCTGACGCTTTGGATCTACTTGGCGCCTGTTCTTTGGAACAATGATGCTCTTCCGGCCAGATAGATAATCGCCCGTTATTGAATCCTTGTTCGCGAGAAGTGCCTTGTAAGTTCCCGAGTGGACTACGCGACCACCATTGATTCCAGCTCCTGGACCAATATCAACAACCCAGTCTGAGGTTCTGATTGTGTCCTCATCATGTTCAACCACTACAAGCGTGTTTCCAAGCTCGCGAAGTTTAATCAAAGTGTCAATCAGCCGCCGATTATCGCGCTGGTGCAGTCCAATTGAAGGTTCGTCCAAAACGTATAGCACGCCCGTCAGACCTGATCCAATTTGAGTGGCGAGCCTGATTCGCTGAGCTTCTCCTCCTGAAAGTGAGCCAGCGGAGCGCTCTAGAGATAAGTAGTCCAGGCCTACTGACATCAAGAAATCAAGGCGAGCCCTAATCTCTCTTAGAACTTGAGCGGCAATCTTCTCATCCCGCTTTCCGAGTTTCAGTTTTGCAAAGAATTCAACACAGTCGCCAAGGCTCATGGCAGCAACAGCTGAGATAGGAGTTCCCGAAACTTTGATTGCAAGAACTTCTGGACGAAGCCTTGCACCCTCACAGGCTGGGCAAGGGATTTCACGAAGAAACCCTGCCCATCTTCCGCGGGAGTAATCGTTCTCGGATTCCAAGTATTTGCGCTCGATGTAGTTTAGGACACCCTCGAACCCGGTGGTGTAGCGAAGCTCCCGTCCATACCTGTTCTTCCATTTGACTTGAACGTCGAAATCGTTGCCATGCAAGATCGCATACTGGACTTCTTCGGGAAGATCTTGCCAAGGGGTCTTTAGCGAGAAGCTCAAGTCCTTAGCTAGGCCCTGAAGCATGCGCGAGAAGTAGTGGAAGAGACCTTTACCTTGAGTTGACCAAGGAATAATCACGCCATCGAGAATGGATGCCTCAACATCACCAATGACCAGGTCGGCGTCCACTGCCATCTTGGTACCCAATCCTGAACACTCCTGGCAAGCACCAAAAGGTGCATTGAATGAAAAGGTTCGAGGTTCAATCTCGGTGATTGCCAAAGCATGGTCATTCGGGCATGACATCTGCTCTGAGAAGCTTCGTTTTGAATCTTTCCCTTTGTGGTCAACAAAATCGATTGTCACCTTGCCGCCAGCTAGCTTCAGAGCAGTTTCGATTGAGTCAGTTAGTCGGCCGGAAATTCCTGCTTTGATTGCTAGTCGATCTACGACTACAGCTATGTCGTGCTTGAATGACTTCTTCAAGGGCTTGGCATCTGCCAGGGAAATTGTTTCACCGTCGACCATGGCACGTGCGTAACCCTGTGCAATGAGTTCTTTGAACAAATCTACAAACTCGCCCTTTTTCTGATCGACGAGCTCCGCAAGCACCTGAAACTTTGTTCCGTCTTCGTTCTCAAGGATTTGATCGACTATCTGCTGAGGCGTCTGCTTGACGATTTGCTCACCACATTCAGAGCAGAAGGGGACTCCTATTCGAGCCCAAAGCAGCCTCAGGTAATCGTGGATCTCCGTGATTGTTCCAACAGTTGAGCGAGGGTTTCGGTTCGTTGATTTCTGATCAATTGAAACGGCTGGAGAAAGACCTTCAATAAAGTCAACATCAGGCCTATCCACCTGACCCAGAAACTGCCTGGCATAGGCAGATAGGGATTCAACGTATCTGCGCTGACCTTCAGCGAAAATGGTGTCAAAAGCAAGAGACGACTTACCTGATCCGGATAGACCAGTGAAGACCACCAGAGAGTTTCTAGGCATCTCGACTGTGATGTTCTGCAGGTTATGAACCCTGGCGCCCTTGACGACAAGATGGTCTTGAGATTGGCCAGTCTGGGGATTCACGTCTACCAGCCTAACCCTGCGGCAATGGACAACTTAGATGTGACCGGCCTTCTTCATCTGGCGCAATTCGTGCTTGAGTTCACCGATTTCATCTCGAAGTCGCGCCGCCAGCTCAAACTGGAGTTCCTTAGCGGCATGACGCATCTGGCCATCGAGATCAATCACTACGGCCATAATCTCGTCCTCAGCCATTGCTGCGATACCTCGTTTGGACCTGAGAGGAACAGCTTGCTTCTTACGACCCTTGGCCTGACCTAGTTCTGCAATCAGTTCAGCAGTGTCTAGTTCTTCCCTCTCGAGTTGGTCGGTAATGTCGATGATTCTTTTCTGGAGAGGTTGTGGATCGACGCCCTTTTCCTTGTTGTATGCAACTTGCTTAGCGCGTCTTCGATTCGTCTCGTCTATAGCCTTCTTCATCGAATCGGTGATGTTATCCCCGTACATGTGCACCTCACCGCCAATGTTTCTAGCGGCTCGTCCGATTGTTTGGATCAGTGAAGTTGCAGAACGCAGGAAGCCTTCTTTGTCAGCATCGAGAATCGCTACTAGGGATACTTCCGGCAAGTCTAGACCTTCCCGTAGCAAGTTGATTCCGACAAGTACGTCGTAAACACCTTGTCTAAGTTGCCTTAGTAATTCAACTCGCTTCAAAGTGTCGACATCCGAATGCAAGTAACGCACTTTCACTCCAGCTTCGGATAGGTAATCCGTTAGCTCCTCTGCCATCTTTTTAGTGAGGGTGGTCACAAGGACACGCTCATTTTTTGCAGAGCGGATTCTGATTTCTTCAAGAAGGTCGTCGATTTGACCCTTGGTTGGCTTCAGGATTATGGCTGGGTCGACTAGGCCAGTAGGACGAATGATTTGTTCAACGACACCATCAGCTGCCGCTAGTTCGTATTTACCAGGCGTTGCTGATAGATAAACAGTCTGTCCGACCCTCGTTTGAAACTCTGACCATTTCAAAGGTCTGTTGTCCATTGCAGAAGGAAGGCGGAACCCATGCTCGACAAGTGTTCTCTTTCTGGAAGCGTCGCCTTCATACATTGCACCAATCTGCGGAACAGTCGCATGAGATTCGTCAATGACCGTGAGAAAGTCCTCTGGGAAATAGTCAAGAAGACAAGAGGGTGGCTCCCCTTCGGCCCTGCCATCGATGTGTCTCGAGTAGTTCTCGATTCCGGAGCAAAATCCCAGTTCTCGAATCATTTCTAGGTCAAAGTTCGTTCGCATCTTGATGCGTTGTGCCTCAAGAAGCTTTCCCTGAGACTCAAACTCTCGAAGTCGTCCAGCAAGTTCATTTTCGATGGCTTCAATGGCCCTGCCCATTTGAGCTGGAGAAGCAACGTAGTGGCTTGCGGGGAAGATTGATACTGCATCTAGTTGTTTGATCACATCACCCGTTAGTGGATGTAGCGAATAGATGGCTTCTATTTCGTCGCCAAATAGCTCTACTCTGATCGCGTACTCGTCGTACACCGGAATAATCTCAATCGTGTCACCCTTGACTCGGAAGTTCCCCCTTGAGAAATCGACATCATTTCTTTGGTACTGCATTGAGACGAATTTCCGAATCAAGTCATCTCGATCGATAGATTGACCGACTTGAAGCGGTATTGATTGATCTAAGTATTCCTTTGGCGCTCCTAGACCGTAAATGCAGGAAACCGTGGATACAACAATCACGTCTCTGCGAGAAAGCAGGCTCATTGTTGCCGAGTATCTGAGGCGCTCAACTTCCTCGTTGATGCTTGAATCCTTTTCAATAAACGTGTCTGTCTGAGGTACATACGCTTCAGGCTGGTAGTAGTCGTAGTAGCTAACGAAGTATTCAACAGCGTTATTGGGAAACATCTGCCTGAACTCTGTCACCAATTGGGCAGCAAGAGTCTTGTTATGGGCCATGACTAGAGTAGGTCTCTGAAGAGCCTCTATAAGCCATGCGGTAGTTGCCGATTTTCCGGTTCCAGTCGCACCCATAAGTACGACATCCTTCTCACCAGCGTTGATGCGTTGTGTGAGTTGCGCAACCGCTTCCGGTTGGTCACCAGAAGGCTCGTAGTCGCTGACGACCTTGAATGGGGTAAATGCCCTAGTTCTTTCCATGCTCAGCCTTCTTTGCGGCTAAGACCTGAACCTGAGACCAAAGTTTAGAAACCGCTTCCTCTAGATCAATTAAGTTCAAAGACCCATCGATTCGAATGTCTGCTCTAGCAACCCGTTCAGCTTCTGATGCTTGGGCAGCAATCCTTGCGGTCGCATCCTCGAAGCTCATCCCTCGGTTTTCTATGAGACGTCTAATTTGGTTGTCAGTCCCGGCTTCGATGCTCACCACGAAGTCAAATGGATAATCGACCTTCGCCTCGACTAGAAGAGGCACGATGTAGATCACGATCTCACTTTTACTAAGAGAAATTCGCTCTAAGGTCCTGGACTTAATCAACGGGTGCAAAATACCCTCGAGAGTTAGGCGTTTTTCTGGGTCTTCGAAAACTAACTTCGCCAGTTCGGCTCGAGATAGTGACCCATCTTCTTCAAGTATTTGCGGACCAAATTCGGCAACTACTTTGCTCAACCCGTCAGAGCCAGGCAAAACAACTTCTCGAGCAATTTGATCAGCGTCGATAATCTCGTTTTCGAATTTCCCGAGCATATCCGCAACAGTCGATTTGCCTGAGGCAATGCCTCCAGTGACCCCTACTAAGAACATTCCACAAGCCTACAAACAAAGAAACGGGGACTAGCCAAAGCCAGTCCCCGGATCTTGTTTATCAAACTGTTTACTCGTTGTCGCTTAGCTTGTCCCGAAGGGCGCTCAAAGATGCGTCCTCTGAAAATGTTCCAGCACTCGGTGTCTCAGTGCTCTCACTGGTGTGGGAGTCAGTCACTGGTGCTGAAGTTGGGGCTGGGACATCAGGCAAAGTCGCAGCTAGCTTGTTTGCAATTGCAACCTGCTTCTTGTGCTTTTCCCAGCGAGCGTTAGCTTCGGAGTATTCCTTCTCCCACTTAGCACGAGCCTCTTCGTGCCCTGGCTGCCATTCTCCGGTTGCCGCGTCAAAACCATCAGGGTACTTGTACTGACCCTTGTCGTCGTATTCTGCATACATTCCGTATAGAGCTGGGTTGAAATCAGTTCCATCTGGGTTGACTTCTTCAAGAGCTTGCTTCAGGGACAGTGAAATACGACGGCGATCTAGATCGATGTCGATGACCTTAACGAATACATCCTGATTCACGGCTACAACTTGCTCCGCTAGCTCGATGTGCTTAGTAGAAAGCTCGGAAATGTGCACTAGACCTTCGATGCCGTCTGCTACGCGAACAAATGCACCGAACGGCACAAGCTTTGTGACCTTACCCGGAGCGTACTGACCAATTGAGTGAGTACGTGCGAATACCTGCCATGGATCTTCCTGAGTTGCCTTCAAGGACAGTGAAACGCGCTCACGATCCTGGTCAACTTCTAGAACTTCAACTGTGACTTCCTGACCGATCTCAACCACTTCGGAAGCGTGCTCGATGTGCTTCCATGAAAGCTCAGATACGTGAACAAGTCCGTCCACTCCACCAAGGTCAATGAATGCTCCAAAGTTTACGATGGACGAAACAACACCGGTACGAATCTGGCCCTTTGCAAGATCTGCGAGGAATGTTGAGCGAGAAGCCGACTGGCTCTGCTCGAGAAGTGCACGACGAGACAGAACAACGTTGTTACGGTTCTTGTCCAGTTCAAGAATTTTTGCCTCTACTTCTTGACCAAGGTATGGACCAAGGTCGCGAACGCGACGAAGCTCAATCAACGAAGCTGGAAGGAATCCACGAAGTCCGATGTCTACAATTAGACCACCCTTAACTACTTCGATAACGGTTCCGGTGACAGTGCCATCGGCTTCCTTTACCTTCTCAACGTCACCCCATGCGCGCTCGTAAAGTGCACGCTTCTTGGAAAGTATCAGACGACCTTCTTTGTCTTCTTTCTGAAGAACTAGGGCCTCAATTTTGTCACCAACGGAAACGATGTCCCCCGGGTCTGCATCGTGGCGAATAGAAAGCTCACGGGAGGGAATAACACCCTCGGTTTTGTATCCCACGTCGAGAAGAACCTCGTCGCGGTCAATTTTTACAACGGTTCCTTCAATTAGGTCTCCGTCGTTGAAGAACTTCAGGGTTTTTTCAACTGCAGCTAGGAATTCTTCAGCGGTGCCGATGTCGTTCACGGCTACCTGCTTTGGTGCCTTTACGGTTGTGTCAATTGTCATAGAGATTGATACTCCATTATTTGTTTACTCAGGTCGCAATAGAGTCAAAGCCTTTTATCAAGAGAATTGATTTCCACCGCAACAGCGGATAAGGGTCATGCGCCAAGGCGCCCTATCAGCTTAGTGCAGATAAACCGAGCAAACCAAGGGCTAGTGACCGGCCTCATCCCAGCTACGGCCGGTGCCTATCTGGACATCCAGGGGTACGGAAAGCTTCACTACATTAGCCATTTTGTCTTCTACAAGCACCCTCAAAGTGGCAAGTTCGCCCTTTGCCACTTCAAATACCAGCTCATCGTGCACCTGGAGGAGCATTCGTGACTTGAGGCCCTTTGATCTCATCTCCAGAGCAATGGCATTCATGGCCAGTTTCATGATGTCAGCTGCGGTTCCTTGAATAGGTGCATTCAGAGCTGCCCTTCGGGCGTTTTCTCGAACCTGGAAGATCTTGCTATTGAGATCATCAAAAGGCCTTATGCGGCCGTGAAAAGTCCTGGTGTAGCCGACGGCTTTAGCATCTTCAACCACCTTGGCTAGGTATCGGCGCACTCCCCCAAAGCGCTCGAAGTAATCCTTCATAAGCTGTTTGGCGTCAGCATTCGAAAGTCCTAGCTGCTTAGCAAGGCCGTACTCGCTCAATCCATAAACCAGCCCATAGCTCATAGCTTTCACCTGTGATCTCATGTCTGCCGTGACATTTTCGGGTTCAACACCAAATATTCTGGACCCGACAAACCTATGTAAATCCTCACCTTTGATAAAGGCCTCAATAAGACCTGGGTCCTCTGACAGGTGAGCCATTATTCGCATTTCAATCTGGGAATAGTCAGCAGTTAGTAAAGTCTCAAAGCCCTCTGAAATGATGAAGGAGTCTCTGATCTGGGCACCCCGTGGGTTTCTAATCGGGATGTTCTGCAGGTTTGGATTTTCCGAGCTCAACCGGCCGGTGGAAGTACCGGTCTGAACATACGTGGTATGAATCTTTGAATCTTCTTCAACTGCCTTAAGTAAGGTCTCCACCATCTGCTTTAATTTCGTTGAATCGCGGTGGGCAAGGAGTTTTTCGAGAAAAGGGTGCCCGTTCAGTTCAAATAACTCGGTGAGTGCAGCTGCATTTGTCGAAAAACCCGTCTTGAGGGACTTGGTCCCAGTCATCCCAAGCTCATCGAACAAAACTGTCTGTAGCTGCTTTGGAGATGCAAGATTGATCTCTTTGCCGATTATTTTGTAAGCATCCTTTGCTATAACAGCGACCTCTGACGACAAAGCTTCGAAAAGAGCGGACAATTTCTTAACGTCAATTGTGATGCCACGCGATTCCATGTCTGAGAGAGTCATCGAGCTTGGAAGCTCAATCCCCTCATAGATCTTGAGCTGACCTTGCTTCTCAACTTTGGCGCGCATTGGAGGAGCCAAACAAATGGCCAACCAAGCATCAAGACTTGGGTCAGCAGCAGCCTCCGGGATAAGTTGATTTGGGTCTGAGCGCTCAATAGCAAGACCGAGTTGCTCTAGGGCTATGTCGTCCACGTAGAAATTTCGGCGGACTGGGTTCAACAGGTAAGCCAGCAGAAGTACATCATCGACCACGCCGCCGATTTCAAACCCAGACGCCAGCAAAATTCTTCGGGTTCCCTTGAGATCAAACAGAGCTTTAGGCGATGAACTAGCAATCCAATCAATCAAAGCAGGATCAGCACTACCCGAAAGAGTAAGTCTTTCCGTGAGGCTTGCGAACCCCATCATTAGACTCTCGCCTTGGCTCTCAAGTTCAAATCCAACTGTGGACTGTTTCTTAATCCAATCGAGCACTTCTTTTGAAGTGGCGCTGCGACTCCCAGGTACTTCGATAGTGTCGAAGATTTTTGGCTTCTCAGGTTCTTCAACAGGTAGAGCCGATTCTGGAGCAGTCCCTAATCCGTTTGTTTGCGTTCCGTTCTGGCCCCTGAGCCTTAGAACTCTTTCGGTCAGAGTCTTAAAGTGCATTTTTATGAATGCCGCACGAACCTTGTTCTCGTCGACCGAAGTCAAACGTAGCGATTCAAAATCAAGCCCAAGGTCGAGATCTCGAACTAAATGGTTTAGCCGTCGATTCCGAACAGCGAGCTCACTATTCTCACGGAGCGATTCGCCAACTTTTCCAGGAATCTCATCTGCTTTGGCAAGCACGGTCTTGAGATCTCCATAAACCTGCAGCCACTTTGCAGCGGTCTTAGGTCCAACACCTGGAATACCCGGCAGGTTATCGCTGGTCTCACCAACCAGCGCTGCTAGATCTGGATACTGCTTGGCGTGAATTCCGTATCGTTCAACGACTGCCTCATCGTTCATGCGGGCTAGGTTCATTACGCCTTTGATTGGATAAAGAATTGTCGTGTTTTCACCGATTAATTGAAAAGTATCCCTGTCACCTGAGACAACTAGTACCCGATACCCAGCTGCAGCGGCTTGATCGGCAAGCGAAGCAAGAATGTCATCGGCTTCGTAATCCTTCTTTGTGAGGGTTGTGATGTTCATGGCTTTCATCGCTTCTTCAAGAAGCTCAGTTTGACCGTAGAACTCTTCCGGCGTCTCCCCTCGATTGCCTTTGTACTCGGGGTACTCAATTGCCCTAAATGATGGACCAGAAATGTCAAAGGCAACGGCTAGGTGACTTGGCTTCTCTCCTTCAAGGAGATTCAGAAGCATCGAGATAAAGCCATGCACCGCATTTGTATACTGCCCATCTGGAGTTCGAAAATTCGATGGGTTAAGAGCATAGAAAGCCCGGAAGGCCAAAGAATGACCATCAATTAGCAGAAGGGTAGGCTTACTCATGAGAGCTAGCCTACTTTGCCTGTTGTTTAGTTCCTTTGAAAGGCTGGAAACAAATGTCAGAACCAATTCTTAGCGAAGACGCGAAACTTGTGGCCGCTAAAAGAGGAATCGGCGACCTCGCCCAGAAAATGGGAATTGAAATTCTTGAACTCAGTGCAGAACGAGCTGTAGCGACCATGCCGGTATCTGGCAACACCCAGCCCAGAGGCCTTCTGCATGGTGGAGCCTATCTAGTGCTTGGCGAAACGCTTGGATCATTTGCGGCAAACGTTTGGGCAGGACAGGACGCCTACGCGGTAGGAATAGAAATATCCGCCTCACACTCAAAATCAGCAACCGAAGGTTTAGTTACCGGAGTCGCAACTGCTATCTCGCTGGGTAAGACACTCACTGTTCATGAAATAGTTGTCACAAACGATAAAGGTGAGCGTTGCTCAACAATTCGAATCACTAACTTGATTCGTAAAAACTAGCTACTTATTTAGCTGTTCAAGCACGGTTCTAGATACATCAGCCATGCTCAGCCTTCTGTCCATTGAGGCCTTTTGAATCCAACGGAAAGCCTCAGGTTCAGTGAGCTTCATCTTTTCACTGAGCACTGCTTTTGCTCGTTCCACCAGCTTCCTAGTCTCAAGGCGCTCCCCTAGATCTTGAATTTCTGCTTCAAGGGCGATCAATTGTGCGTGTCTTGATAAAGCTATTTCAATCGCCGGTAGCAAATCCTGGGGCGAAAATGGCTTCACCAGAAAGGCCATGGCTCCGACTTCGGCAGCCCGAGTGACAAGCTCTTGCTGACTAAATGCGGTCAGAAGCACAACTGGAATCTTGAGTTCTGCAATCTTTTCTGCTGCCGAAAGCCCGTCAAGATCCGGCATCTTTATGTCCATGACCATTAAGTCTGGCTTTAGGGCAAACGCTAGTTCGACAGCTTTGTTGCCATCACCGGCTTCTCCAACAACATCAAAACCCTTGTCCCTGAGAGTCTCTACGATGTCCATTCGAATAAGGGACTCGTCTTCAGCAACGACCACACGCCTTTGGGTAGTTTGCTCTGTCATGTCGATAACTATATGCCACTTGCAAGGAATGTGCCTGAAGCAAATCCATTAGACTTCAAGGCGTGGCACCGGCCGGAATGGCGGAATGGCAGACGCGGAGCACTCAAAATGCTTTGTTCGAAAGGACGTGTGGGTTCAAATCCCACTTTCGGCACCACGAAATCATCAGTTTGTAGCGCCTGAGCCAACCTTGTGTACTCGAAGTGTGTTGGTCGAACCTGAGACCCCTGGTGGAGTACCTGCGACTACTACTACCTCATCACCAGTTTTGCAAAGCCCCTCTGCCAGAACCGTGGTGTCAACCTGATCGAACATCCCATCTGTGTGATCAACCTTCGGTACGAGAAATACCTGAGCGCCCCAAACAAGTGATAATCGGTTGGCAATCTCCGCGTTGGGCGTGAAAGTCAGAACAGGGACAGAGGAACGTAATCTAGAGATTCTCTTTAGGGAATCGCCGCTTTCAGTGAAGACGCAAACATACTTGGAACCAAGAAGCTCTGCGATCTCCATGGCGGCGAGCGAAACAGCACCAGCATGAGTATGTGGCTTAGTACCCAAATCAGGTATTCGATCAAGACCATTTTCCTCAGTCGACTGAATAATTCTTGCCATTGTTGCGACGGTCTCAACTGGAAACTCCCCCACGCTAGTTTCACCGGAAAGCATTAGGGCGTCTGCACCGTCAAGGACCGCGTTCGCAACGTCGCTCGTCTCCGCACGGGTAGGAATACTGGCGTGAATCATTGACTCCAGCATCTGAGTCGCGACAATCACTGGTTTAGCCCAGCGTCTGGCAAGTTCAACTGCTCTTTTTTGAACCAGTGGAACTTGCTCAAGCGGTAGCTCCACCCCTAAGTCACCACGTGCCACCATGATGCCGTCAAAGGCGTCGATGATCTCCTCGAGGTTTTCGACAGCCTGAGGCTTTTCAATCTTGGCAATGACCGGAAGCTTCCGGCCTTCTTCCTTCATAATCTCGTGTACGCGATCAATGTCTGAGGCGTTTCTAACGAATGAAAGCGCAATCATGTCTGCGCCGACTTTTAGGGCCCAGCGAAGATCCTCCTCGTCCTTATCGGATAGTGCAGGTACATTCACGGCAACACCGGGCAGGTTGATCCCCTTGTTGTTTGAGACATCGCCAGCGATTTCAACTTCGGTGGTCACTGTGGTTTTGGAAACTTCGGTAGCGCGCAGGCGGACTTTCCCATCGTCAATGAGTAGGAAATCGCCAACCTTTACATCTTCAGGCAAACCCTTAAATGTCGTTCCACAAATGTTGACGTCGCCTTCGACATCGTCAATCGTGATCTTGAAAGTAGCGCCTTTTGCTAGGTGGACAGGACCGTCCTTGAACTTTGCTAGACGGATTTTAGGCCCCTGGAGATCTACGAAAATTCCAATTGACTTACCCGAATCCAAAGCCGCCTTGCGCACGTTCTTGTAGATTCCTTCATGAACCTCATGGCTGCCGTGACTCAGATTCATTCTTGCTACGTCTACGCCGGCATCGATAATCGCCTTGATCTGGTCGTAACTCGAACTTGCTGGGCCTAGCGTTGCAACAATCTTTGCGCGTCTCATTTGTCCTATATTCTCTAGTTGATTCTCTTTGTTAGCTGTAAACCGAAATCGGCTGGTCAGAGGCCTTCACCGGTGAAGGCAATTCAGTGGTTCCTTCGAGGAACATATCAATGCTAGCGGCAGCAGCACGACCTTCAGCAATCGCCCAAACTATAAGGGACTGACCGCGCCCAGCATCGCCAGCAACGAAGACTCCTTCGAGTTCCGTTCCAAAGTTGTCCATTCTTGCAAAATTGCTTTGCGAATCCAATGCAATTTCAATCTCTGAAACGGCTGGTTCTACTTCAGGACCGCTAAAACCAAGAGCTAACAGCACCAAATCTGCTTCAATCACTCGCTCTGTTCCAGGGGTAGGTACTCGCTTGCCTTCAACAAAAGATGTGTCAGCGATTCTAATTCCAGAAACTTTTCCTTCTTTACCTATGAATTCAACAGTTGATGACAGGTACTTCCGCTCTCCAAATTCCTCATGAGCGCTACTGATCTCATACAGATTAGGAAAAGTTGGCCAAGGTTGAGAGTCTGATCTACTCTCTGGAGGCCTCTGTCCAATTGCTAACGTTGTGACGCTAATTGCACCTTGCCTGGTTGCAGTTCCTAAACAGTCGGCTCCAGTATCACCACCGCCAAGAATCACGACACGTTTGCCTTCGGCGCTAACTTGATCTGCAACGGTTAGGCCAGCTACAGCGCGATTGGCTTGAGTCAAGTACTCCATGGCGAAGTGAACGCCCTCTAGATCGCGTCCTGGAACTTGAAGATCTCGAGGCAATGATGCACCGGTTGCGATTAGTACCGCGTCATATCTTCGACGAACATCCACCCAGGAGATGTCTTTGCCGATTTCAACTCCCACGCGAAAACGCACACCCTCAGCTTCAAGCTGAGCAATGCGTCGATCGATGTGCTGTTTTTCCATCTTGAAGTCTGGGATTCCGTAGCGAAGTAGGCCACCGACCCGGTCGTCTTTCTCAAAAACAGCAACGGTATGACCCGCTCGGGCAAGTTGCTGAGCAGCGGCAAGACCTGCTGGCCCTGAGCCAACAACGGCGACGGTTTTTCCAGTCAGGCGTTCAGGTGCGTGAACTTGAACCCAGCCATTATCGAAGGCGTCATCGATGATGGATACTTCAATTTCTTTGATTGTGACCGCCGGTTGGTTGATTGCCAACACACAACTTGATTCACAAGGGGCCGGACATAATCTTCCGGTGAATTCTGGGAAATTGTTGGTTGCGTGAAGGCGCTCGATTGCGTTTTTGCCGTCCTTGCGCCAAACGGCGTCATTCCATTCCGGAATCAGGTTTCCCAGTGGGCAACCGTGGTGACAAAACGGAACTCCACAGTCCATGCATCTTCCAGCCTGGTTTTGAACTACTTCAGAGTTTCTGCGCTCATATACTTCCTTCCAGTCCATGATTCGAACTGGAACTGGTCTGCGCTCAGCAGTCTTGCGTTCAGTGGTCTTTAGAAAACCTCTTGGGTCAGCCACTTGTGGCCTCCAGTATCTGCTTCCAAACTATGTCACCGTCAGGGTCAAGTCCCTTTTCAGCCGCAGACGAACGAATTTCTCGAACACTTGCGAAATCAGTTGGCATCACAACAGAGAAATTTCGCTTTTCGTCTTCAAAGTTCTCAAGTAACCGCTTCGCGAGCAAGGATCTCGTTTCGAGCTCATGCGCAGTTATCAACTGCTTGAGCTCCTTAGCAAGGGCATCATCCAGCGGTAGCACCCGTAAGTCATCTGCTTTCAAAGCTTCTGGGTTCACAAGTTCCGTGCGGAGTTTGTAGACAAAGGCATAGCCACCACTCATACCGGCGCCGAGGTTTCTACCCGTACGTCCAAGAATTACTGCTCGCCCACCTGTCATGTATTCCAGCGCGTGATCCCCAACTCCCTCAACTACAGCCGTAGCACCAGAATTTCGAACTAGGAATCGCTCCCCTACTATTCCTGACAGGTACATGTTTCCGCTGGTAGCTCCGTAGCCAATGACGTTGCCGGCAATGATGTTTTCTTCGGCTGTGAACCCGGAAGTTTCATCAGGTCTAACTACGATGGTTCCGCCACTAAGTCCCTTGCCAACGTAATCGTTTGAGTCACCGACCAGAATCAACTTCAAACCCCTAGGCACAAATGCGCCAAAGGATTGTCCAGCCGATCCAGTAAGTGTGACCTGAATGGTGGAATCCGCGAGGCCTTCTGCGCCAAAACGCTTGGTGATCTCATGTCCAAGCATGGTTCCAACAGCCTGCTCAGTGTTTCGAATAGGTAGCTCGATGTTCACTGGCTGCGCATCCTCAAGTGCTTTTTCAGAAACTGAGATCAATTTGTGGTCAAAATGTTTCTCAAGTTCATGATTCTGAGAGGTGAAGCGACGCTTGGGCGCGTTCACTCCCATTCCTGAACCCTGGAGAATCGGTGTTAGATCTAGACCATCAGCCTTCCAGTGAGAAACCGCGCGGTTGACATCAAGAAGATCTGTTTGACCAATAGCCTCGTCGAGAGAACGGAATCCAAGGGTGGCCAGAATCTCTCTGACCTCTTCAGCTAGGAACTCAAAGAAATTGACAACAAACTCTGGCTTTCCACTGAATCTTTCCCTAAGCAAAGGATTTTGTGTTGCAACGCCAACCGGGCAAGTGTCGAGGTGGCAAACCCTCATCAAGATACAACCCGATACAACCAAAGGCGCTGTTGCGAAACCAAACTCTTCGGCACCAAGTAGAGCTGCAACAATAACGTCCTTACCTGTTTTCATCTGGCCATCAACCTGCACGGATACGCGATCGCGCAAACCGTTCAGCATCAACGTTTGCTGCGTTTCTGCGAGGCCGAGCTCCCAAGGGGTACCGGCGTGCTTTAGAGAGTTCAGAGGAGAAGCTCCAGTTCCACCATCGTGACCAGAAACTAAGATCACATCCGCTTTAGCTTTGGCTACACCCGCAGCAACGGTGCCGATTCCGACCTGGCTTACCAGTTTTACGTGAACACGAGCGGAAGAGTTAGCGCGCTTTAGATCAAAAATCAGTTGCTTTAAATCCTCAATTGAATAGATATCGTGATGAGGTGGCGGAGAAATTAGTCCAACACCGGGAGTGGAATGCCGGGTCTTAGCAATCCACGGGTAGATCTTGTTGGCTGCGAGCTGGCCACCTTCACCAGGCTTTGCTCCCTGTGCCATCTTTATCTGAATGTCGTCGGCATTCGAGAGGTACATGCTTGTCACACCAAAACGCCCAGAGGCAACTTGTTTAATGGCACTTCGGCGTTCTGGGTCAAGAAGTCTCTCTAAATCTTCTCCACCTTCTCCGGTATTTGACTTAGCTCCTAAACGGTTCATAGCTATAGCTAGAGTCTCGTGAGCCTCTTGAGAAATCGAACCGTAGCTCATGGCTCCGGTAGAGAACCTTTTGACGATCTCGCTTACCGGTTCGACTTCCTCAATCGGCACAGCTGGTCTGACGCCAGTTTTGAACTCAAACAAACCACGAAGTGTCATAAGACGCTCTGCCTGATCATCTACTGACTTGGTGTACTGCTTGAAGATGTCGTAGCGCTTTGAACGTGTTGAATGCTGAAGCTTAAATACGGTTTCGGGATTGAAAAGGTGCGGTGGACCCTCACGACGCCACTGGTACTCCCCTCCAACTTCGAGGTTCCGATGAATGTTCACTGCTCGCTCGACTGGGTAAGCGCTCGAGTGTCTTGAAGCAATTTCCTGATGCAGCACCTCGATGCCGATACCACCAAGTTGAGAAATCGTGCCAGTGAAGTACTTATCAATTACTTCAGGGTTCAAACCGATCGCTTCAAAGCACTGAGCTCCGCTGTAGGAAGAAACTGTGGAGATTCCCATTTTCGACATGATCTTCAAAACGCCCTTGCCAAGTGACTTTATAAGATTGCCGGCGGCTTGCTCGAAGCTGATGCCTTCCAAAGTCCCGTCCTTGACCATAAGCTCAACGGATTCGAGAGCTAGGTATGGATTCACTGCTGCTGCTCCGTAACCAACCAATGCAGCAACGTGGTGAACTTCGCGAACATCACCAGCCTCAACAACAAGCCCAACCATGGTTCGGCGACCAGTTCGGATCAAATGGTGATGTACCGAAGAGGTAAGCAACAGCGAAGGAATCGGTGCTAAGTCCCTGTTTGAATTTCGATCTGACAAAATCAAGTAAGTGATGCCTTCGTTGATGGCTGTATCTACTTCTTCACAAATCTTCGCGAGTCGCTCTTCGAGAGCTTCGGCTCCATCGGCAACTCTGTAAAGACCTTGAACAACGAACGCTTCTCCGCTACCCGGGATTTCATCTATGTGCTTGATTTTGGCAAGTTCGTCGTTACTCAACGCCGGGAAATCAAGGATTACTTGACGAGCATGTGTGGGTCCAACCGCTAGTAGATTTCGCTCAGGACCAATTCCGGTGCTCAAGGAAGTCACCACTTCCTCGCGGATTGCATCCAGTGGCGGATTGGTGACCTGCGCGAACTGTTGGACGAAATAGTCAAACAGCAATCTCGGCCTATCGCTGATGGCTGCAATTGGAGTATCTGAACCCATCGCCCCAAGTGGCTCAGCTCCAGCCAGTGCCATTGGTCGAAGCAGAATCTTTAGTTCTTCTTCGGTGTATCCGAAGGTACGCTGACGCCTGTTTACAGAGGAGGTCGTATGTGCAATGTGCTCACGATCTGGCAGATCTCTGAGATTGATTCGGTTCTCACTGAGCCAGGTTTCCCACGGTTCTTGTGCAGAAATTTCCGCCTTGATTTCATCGTCTTCAATGATTCGACCTGCAGCGGTGTCAACTAGGAACATCTTTCCAGGCTGCAACCTTCCCTTGCGAACAATCTTTGAGGGCTCTATATCTGCGACTCCAATTTCTGACGCTAGGACTACTAACCCATCCTCGGTAATGATGTAGCGCCCAGGACGCAAGCCGTTGCGGTCTAGAGTGGCCCCGACAAGTGAGCCATCGGTAAAGATAACTGCAGCGGGACCGTCCCAGGCCTCCATCAGCATGGAGTGATATTCGTAGAAGCTCTTTCGAGCCGGTTCAATTGCAGTGTGCTTTTCCCAAGCCTCTGGAATCATCATCATCATCGCGTGTGGCAAGGATCTTCCCGCAAGGTATAGCAGCTCAACTACCTCATCGAAAGAAGCGCTGTCACTAGCTCCAGGGGTGATGATTGGCTTTAGAGATTCGATGTCGCCTAGAAGTTCTGACTGAAGTTGCGCCTCACGAGCTCGCATCCAGTTTCGATTGCCTCGAACTGTGTTTATCTCACCGTTATGGGCAATCATTCGATAGGGGTGCGCTAGCGGCCAGGAAGGGAAAGTGTTTGTTGAGAACCTTGAGTGCACCAGTGCAAGAGTTGAAACCATCGAGCGATTGCTTAAATCTGGGAAGAATGGCTCAAGTTGCAAAGTAGTGACCATACCCTTGTAGACGATGGTCTTGGCGGAAAGTGATGGGTGGTACAACCCGATCTCACGTTCGCTGCGCTTGCGGAGCCTAAAGAGCGCACGTTCAAGATCTAGCTGCCTCGCACCTGAGGTGCTCGCAACAAAGACTTGACTAATGAATGGCATGGCGGCTTTTGCCAGATCACCCAAAACATCTGGGTTTGTTGGTACATCTCGCCACTGCAGAACAGTTAGTTGTTCCTGTGAGGCAATTTCTGCGAACTTCTTACGCTCTAAACTACGCTCGCCTGCATCCGTTGATTCGAATACAAGACCCACTCCAAATTCGCCTGGAGCGGGAAGCGGAAGTTTTAGTTCGTCTCTAAAGAAAGCGTCAGGCACCTGCAGCAAGATTCCTGCCCCGTCACCGGTTCCAGCATCAGAGCCAATAGCTCCGCGGTGCTCTAGATTGCGGAGTGCATTGAGTGCGGTTTCGATGATGTCATAACCAGCGGTTCCCCTAAGGGTGGCAACCATAGCCAAACCGCAAGCGTCCTTCTCGGATTCTTGCTTGTAAAGACCAGAGCGCGGAAAAGTGCCAAAGCGTTCAAACGGGGAAACGGCAGGCATGCATCACTCCAATCGAGAATATTGAAGGGACAACGCTGGCCCGTACGACAGTTATTTAGAAAACTGGAAGAAAGGCACTTTTGATGCCATTTGGGGGCCCTGTGGGGCTACTTATCCGATACTAGCTTATTGCCCTCATCGTATGGAGTATCAGATTCGCCAGTTTGCGCCTCAGCTACTGGCTTGTCCTCAACCTCTGGGGCAGGAACCGCTGGTGCTTTGCCTGGCTTATAGACGGTGTCTTCAAGTCCGGGGTGGCGTTTGGCTTGGATCACAATGATGGCCAAGCCTAGGAAGATGCCAGCGAGGGCCGACCAGATGTTTATTCGCAGACCTAGCAAGATTTCACTGGGGTCAATACGAATAGCCTCAATCCAGACTCTTCCGATCGAGTAGTACACCAGGTACAGACCCATCATCTTTCCCCAACGCAAATTGAACTTTTGATCGGCCGCTAGCAATAGAGAAACACCAGCTAAAGACCAGATCGACTCATAAAGAAATGTCGGGTGGAATAAAACTCCCTCTGGAAGACCTGCAGGATAAGCGGGATTGCTGCTGGAAATTTCAAGACCCCAGGGCAGATCGGTGGGGGTACCAAAAAGCTCATTATTGAAATAGTTTCCCCAACGTCCAACTGCTTGAGCAAGTAAAACTCCCGGTGCAACAGCGTCCAGGTATGAGGTGAACTTGATCCCGGCAGCGCGAGCTCCGATAGCAGCTCCTATGGCACCAAAAATCAACGCTCCATATATAGCAAGCCCGCCTTCCCAAATCCTGAAGACCGCTAGCAAATCCGCGCCAGGAAAGAAGTAATCATTCGGGTGGGTCACCACATGGAAAAATCGACCACCAAGGATTCCAAGCGGTATAGCCCAAAGGGAAATATCTAGTGCAATTCCAGACTCTGCACCTCTTGAACGCAACCTTGACTCGGTCAAAATCAAGGCAAGAATGATTCCAGCAAGGATGAACATCGCATAGAAATGAATCCTCAATGGACCCAGCTCAATGTAGCTTACGTCTGGTGAGGGAATCGATAAGAGGATGAAGCTCTTCATTTAGTTTTTCCCTTTGCTAGTTCGGATACCTTGGCACGCAGTGCATCGATACCTCCTTGTTGGTAAGCGCGCACGAAAGCTGATCCAACTATGGCCCCATCGGCGTACCCATTGATCTCTCGAACCTGAGATGCGGTTGAAACACCAATACCCACCGCTGTCATTGACTCAGGTGATTGGGTTCTAACTTCCGATACAACCTTCTTGGCGTTCTGATCAAGGTCATCTCTTGCTCCAGTTATACCCATGGTAGACACGGCATACACGAAGCCTTTCGAGCTATCACAAGCTCGTTGGGTTCTTTTGCCTGTAGAAGTCGGCGTCGCCAGAAATACTCGATCCAATCCAAAAGCATCAGTTGCGCTAATCCAACTGCCTGCCTCATCGGGAATCAGATCCGGAGTGATAGCTCCCGCTGCTCCCGAAGCAGCTAGGTCCTTGGCAAAGCGCGCTTCCCCATACTGCATAACCGGATTCCAGTAAGTCATCACCAATACTGGGGTGTCCACTCTCGATGTGACGGCTTTAACAGCCGCAAAGGTGTCCTTGAGCTTAAAGCCATTAGCCAATGCTGTTTCTGTGGCCTCTTGGATTACTAGACCATCCATTACGGGGTCGCTATACGGGATGCCAAGTTCGAGCACGTCACAACCTGCTTCACACATAGCAACTGCGGCTTCGACTGATTCTTCCAAACTTGGGTAGCCCAATGGGAAATATCCAATCAGGGAGCCCCCGTTTTCGCGATTGTCTCTAAGGGTCTGCTCGGTGGTACTCATCAGATCAACCCGAAGTATTTCGCTGCGGTTTCCATGTCCTTATCGCCACGACCGCTTAGGTTAATCAAGATCTTTGCACCTGGCTTTAGTGAAGGCATCAGTTTCTCAACCCCAGCTAATGCATGGGCAGTCTCAATCGCTGGAATAATTCCCTCGGTCTGACTGAGTAGCTTCAGCGCTGCCATAGCCTCAGTGTCGGTGATTGGGATGTATTCCGCTCTCCCGATGTCTTTGAGCCATGAATGTTCAGGGCCAACTCCTGGGTAATCGAGTCCTGCAGAAATTGAGTGCGACTCCAGTGTTTGACCATCTTCATCCTGAAGTAAGTAACTCTTAGCGCCATGTAAGACTCCAGGACGACCCATGCTGAGCGTTGCCGCGTGACGAAGTGTTTCAACACCGTCTCCTGCGGCCTCCATTCCAACAAGCCTTACGTTCTGATCATCAAGGAAAGCGTGAAAAATTCCAATTGCATTTGAGCCACCACCAACGCAAGCGGCCACAACATCTGGCAAGGAACCAAACTGATCGAGCATCTGTTGGCGAGCTTCGATACCAATTACAGAGTGAAAGTCTCTAACCATAGTTGGAAAAGGGTGTGGGCCGGCAACGGTGCCAAGCAAGTAGTGAGTGTTCTCAACATTGGCAACCCAATCGCGCAGAGCCTCATTGATGGCATCTTTGAGAGTTCTAGAACCAGTCACCACTGGAATAACTTCAGCTCCAAGTAATCTCATACGCGCAACATTCAAGGCCTGGCGAATAGTGTCGACTTCCCCCATGTAAACAACGCAGTCCAACCCGAGCAATGCAGCGGCAGTTGCGCTTGCTACTCCGTGCTGACCGGCACCAGTCTCGGCAATGATTCTGGTTTTGCCCATACGCTTTGCCAGCAGTGCTTGCCCAAGGACGTTGTTGATCTTGTGCGAGCCGGTGTGATTGAGATCTTCTCGCTTTAGAAATACTCTGATGTCCCCGACGGAAGCCGCGAACTTCGGAGCTTCCGTGATTATCGAAGGCCTGCCCGTGTAGGTCTTGTGTAAGTTTGCAAGCTCGGCAATAAACGACGGGTCAGATTTGGCGTGTTGATAGGTTGCGTCAAGCTCATCCAGCGCACCGATGAGTGATTCAGGCACATATCTGCCACCGAAGTCCCCGAAGTAGGGGCCAACTTGCTCTGAGAGTTTCTGCGCCATCCTAAAAGTCTAAGCCTTGGCAATTCTAGAAAATGCCCCGACCAGATCCTCGGCATCCCCAGTGACTAGCGCCTCTCCAACCAAAACACAGTCCGCGCCGGCGGCAGCGTATGCCTCGACATCCGCCACTCCACGAACAGCAGACTCGGCAACTTTGATGCAATCTCCAGGCAGAACGTGAACTAGCTGCTCAAACAGGTTTCGATCGGTCTCGAACGTTGTGAGGTCTCGAGCATTGACTCCCACTAACTTGGCACCAATTGATGCGGCGAATTCCACTTCGTCTCGATTGTGGGTTTCAATAAACGCGGTCATCCCAAGAGATTCAATAAGTGCCTTGAGTCTAATTAGGTCCGCAGGATCGAGCCCTGCAGCAATAAGAAGAACAATGTCCGCTCCGTGAGCCCGCGCTTCAAACACTTGATACTCGTTGGCTATGAAATCCTTACGCAATAGCGGCAGCGATACCGCAGCACGAACCTCATCAAAATCCTGCAGGCTGCCTAGAAACGATCGCTGTTCAGTCAAAACACTAATTGCCGAGGCTCCTGCGGATTCGTAAACGCTAGCTAGTGCGCCGGGATCATCAATGGTTGCCAGGTGTCCCTTGGATGGACTCGCGCGCTTAATCTCTGCGATTACCTTAACAAACTTCCCCGAACCCAAATGAGCGATTGCATCCAGCGCTGGTTTGGATTTCGAAGCTAACTGTTCAATCTCGGAGAGTGAAATTGATTCTTGACGGGTATTTGCGTCGGAAATCGCGCCCGCGTAAAGTGACTGAAGCACTTAGTGTTTAGACTTTGATCCGCCGACCCCGTAGCCAGCTTTCTTGAGGAAGAGACCTATTCCCACCCCTGCAACTGCAAGGGCTGCTGAGCACCAAACTAAAGCGGGGATGTTCAACCAGAAAAATAGAGTGCCAAAAGCAAAAGCGACAATAACTATGATCACTGTGGTCCATGCTGCTACGGAATCCCCGTGGCCTGGCTCAATGTGGTTCTCAGACATAAAATCTCCTCTTGCTAAGTACTTTACCAAATCAGTTGCTACTTCTGTGTCTCCCACAGATCTAGCTCATCGATGATTTCTTCCCTGTTATGTCTTGTTTTAGACATCTGAGCTTTTGAAACGGCCTTTGTTAGCAAAACGGCCAGGTTCACGGCTATAGAAAGTAGGTACCCAACCCATAGATAAGTGTCCCCAGCAAATTCGACGAACTCAGCCTGGCTTGCAATTCCAGCAACGCCTGTGATTTCACTGATCTGCAGCGCAACTGCATTCTGCAGATTCGACTGCAACCCCACTACGACGTAGAATCCGTGCGCGAGCATAATCGGTACCATCAATCCCGAAATTGCCCTGCCTACAGCTACCGGTGTCAAGACAGAAGAGAGCAATGCGGCTCCCTGGAGTAGCAACAGTGCCGAGATTATTGGAAACACTTGGTATCCAGAGATCTCGAATTTCTGCGCACCAGCCTCTGGAGTAAGTTCCAGATCCAGCCAACTGAGGCCAGCAAAAACAACCAACAGAAGAATACTTACAAGCCATGCGACAGTTATCCGTTTCGAATTCATAACTGATGCCTCTTCATGGTGTTGGCCGCTTGAATTGCCCTCAACGGCGCGGAGGCCTTGTTTAGAGTTTCTTGATTCTCAAGCTTTGGAACACTGTCCAAAACAATTCCAGCGCCTGCTTGGACGTGAGCAACCCCATTTCGAATCACTGCAGTTCTAATGGCAATTGCAAGATCGGCATTGCCGGCGAAATCAAAGTAACCAACTACTCCCCCGAATAATCCTCTATTGGTTGGCTCGAGCTGTTCGATAATTTCCAAAGCACGTGGCTTTGGGGCTCCAGATAATGTCCCGGCGGGGAATGTTGCCCGTACCACGTCTACGGCAGACACCCCTTCACGAAGAACGCCTTCCACTGTTGAAACAAGATGCATGATGTGGCTATAGCGCTCAACAGTCATAAACTCTGTGACATTTACTGAACTCGAATCGCAAACCTTGAGTAAATCGTTTCTTGCGAGGTCAACAAGCATAAGGTGTTCGGCTTTTTCCTTCGCGTCACCAAGCAGTTCCTCCGCAAGGGCAGTGTCGGCTTCGACGTCTGTCCCACGGGGCCTTGATCCGGCGATCGGATGAAGCACTGCTGAACCTGCCTTTACTCGAACCAATGCCTCAGGTGACGAACCAACCACGGAAAAAGGTCCATCCTCATCAAAGAAATTGAGTAGGTACATGTAGGGACTTGGATTTATTGCTCTAAGCATTCGGTACACGTCCAACGGTGATGCGGAAACCTTGGTATCAAAGCGCTGAGAAATCACAACTTGGAAAACATCCCCAGCAACTACATGCTGTTTGGCTTTGTTTACAAGTTCGAAGAACTCAAGATCACTTGTCCGGCGAGAAAAGTCAGGTTCAATCTGTAAGTTCACATCTGCGATGAATGGCACAGTTGGTTTCAACAACTGGTTTTTCATCTCCCTAATTCGTTCAATAGCAAGCTCATATTCGGATTCAGGGTTTCGACCTTGCCCCAAGTAGACGTTTGAAACCAGCTTGAGAGAAGATTCCTGGTGATCAACAACAACCAAGTCTCTGATGACGGCCATAGCCATATCAGGGACTTTAAGCTCCTTGGATTTACGAGAACCAAGTCGCTCAATCTGATGGACTGTGTCCCAACCTAAAAGTCCGACTAAGCCAGAAACTAGCGGTGGAAGTCCGGCAACAGTAGCCGCTTTCCAGCTGTCTTGCATAAGCTCCAATGCTTCAAGCTCCGACAAGCCGTCGAGGCTTTTCCCATCAAAAGGCACAGGCGAGTTGCCTTCAAGGGCTTTCCATTTCACTGCGCTATCTGAAGAAACCAGGAATCCATAGTTTTCTACCCCGATGAAGCTATACCTTGACCAAACTCCTGCTTCGGCAGATTCCAACAAGAAACTACCGGGCTTCGAAGATGCCAGCTTTTCAAAGATTGTCAATGGTGTTTCTGTGCCAGAAAACACCGAGTCCACAATCGGGATTATCTGATAGGACTTGGCAAGCTCTAAGAACTCACTCTTCGAGATCACTTTTGCTCCAGTGGTTCGTAATTGTCAAAACAACTGCGCTCACCCGTGTGGCAAGCGGCACCATCCGCTTCAACAAGCACGAGAAGCGAATCGCCGTCGCAGTCCGAGAGTATAGAAACTATTTTCTGAGTGTTTCCTGAAGTTGCCCCCTTGTGCCACAGCTGTCCTCGAGAACGCGAGAAAAAATGTGTCTGCCCTAAAGCTAGGGAAAGCTCGAGACTTTCGAGTGACATGTAGGCAACCATCAGTACTTTGTTATCTGAAGCACTCTGTACTATCGCCGGAATCAATCCGGCACTGTCAAACTTCAAATCCGCGATCTTCATACCAATGCCCTAACCAAGACTCCAGCACTAGCCAGGTATGTCTTGACTTGGGCAATCGAGACAATCTCGCGATGAAAAACCGAGGCGGCCAGTATTGCATCGACTCCGCTTTCTGCCGCTTCCAGAAAATCATCAATGGACCCTGCTCCGCCTGATGCAATTACAGGAACACGTGCGATGGATAAAACCTTCTCTAGGAGAAGTAGGTCAAAACCTTCGCCAGTTCCATCGGCATCGATACTGTTGACCAACAACTCCCCAGCGCCTAGATCCTGAACTTGATTAATCCAACTGACTGCATCAATATTTTCGTCAACGCTACCTCCGTGACTTGTGACAGTGTAACCGCTTGCCATGGAATCTTTTCGCTTCAGATCAAGCGAAACCACAAGTACTTGTGATCCAAACTGATTCGATACCTCAGAGATAAGATTTGGCCTTGAAACTGCGGCTGAGGCGATGGAGACTTTATCGGCACCTGCCTCTAAAGCTGCTGATACGTCATCGACTGAGCGGATACCTCCGCCCACTGTTAGAGGGATGAAGACTTTTTCTGCAGTTCTTCGAACCAGGTCAAGAACTGCTCCCCTGCCCTCTTTCGACGCATTGACATCCAGAAACGTTATCTCGTCAGCACCTTCTAGGTAGTATCTGTATGCAAGATCGACTGGATCTCCCGCATCAACAAGATTCTCGAAGTTGACCCCTTTTACTACGCGACCTCCGGCAACGTCAAGACAGGGAATTATCCTCGTTCTCAAAGGCATTAGATTCTCGCGGCATGGATAGCGCTAACCAAAATAGCCCTAGCTCCGAGTTTGTAAAGCTCGTCCATCTTTTCGTTGGTTTCGGCTGCCTTGACTAGAGAGCGTATTGCCACCCAGTTTTGATCTCTTAGTGGAGAAATAGTTGGAGACTCGATACCAGGGGTCACCTTTGAAGCCGCTTCGACTAAATCAATTGGGCAGTCGTAATCAAAAATCACGTACTCCCTCGCTACTCGAACGCCTTCAAGTCTTTGAAGTAAGCCTTCGCAATGGGAGTCCTTGCCAAGCGCGACAATCAACTGGGCTTCGCTTTCCAAGATAACCGGGCCGAAAACCTCTAGTCCTGCTTGTCTCAATGTGCTTCCGGTAGAGACAACATCGGCTACAGCTTCCGCGACACCAAGACGAACCGCGACCTCAACAGCTCCGTCAAGAGTTATGACTTTCGCATTGACGCCTTTTGTCTGAAGGTAGTTCTTGACTAAATTCGGATATGCGGTAGCTACCGAACGCCCTTCTAGCTCGGCGACGTCTAGAAATCTTCCTATGGGACCTGCAAATCGAAGTGTTGACGCTCCAAAACCTAGAGATGCTATTGACTTCGCACTCGATTCAGAGTCAACCAGTAGATCCATTCCGGTAAATCCAGCATCTAACGAACCAGAACCGACGTAAGTGGCTATATCTCTTGGCCTTAGGTAGAAAAACTCAATACCTGCAGTTTGATCAATAACATGCAGATCTTTTGGGTCTCTGCGAACAACATAGCCAGCCTCTTTAAGCATGCTGATTGCGGCCTCTGAAAGCACTCCCTTATTCGGTACTGCTACCCGTAGCATCTAAAGTTCCCCTTCAAGCTCTTCCATAGAAATGCCCCTATCGATCATGAGCACCTGTAAATGGTAAATCAACTGAGCAATCTCGGCAGTTGTAGCCTGCTTACTCTCGTGCTCAGCAGCCATCCAAACCTCTGAAGCTTCCTCGACAATCTTCTTACCAATAGCGTGGGTGCCCATAGCTAAAAGCTCAGCTGTGCGGGAACCTTCAGGCATCGAAGCAGAACGGTCGCTAAGCGTTTCAAAAAGTTGGTAAAAAGTGGCCATGCCTTAAAGCGTAATGGCAAGGGACCTGAGCCGGTCAATCTCAAAGTTTCGATTAGGCGCTTGAAACACTGCAGTTCCAGCGACAAATGTATCCGCTCCAGCACTAGCAAGTTCTGCGATGTTGTGCGTAGTGACTCCCCCGTCGACCTGAATTGAAAGTTTAAGGCCCTTACTGGTGGCGTAATCAAAAGCCTCCGTGACCTTAGGCACTGTGCTTTGAATTAGCGACTGACCCCCAAAGCCAGGCTCAACAGTCATTATCAACAGCATGTCAAGCTCCTTCGTAAGTTCAGATACCTCAGAAAATGCCGTGCCGGGCTTAATGGACATGGCTGCTTTTGCTCCGGCCTTGCGAATCTCCGAGATCGCCAATCTAGGATCAGTGGCTGCCTCATAGTGGAAAGTCACCGAACCTGCGTACTGCGCATACTGACTGACCCACTTCTCGGGTGCCTCAATCATCAAGTGAACATCCAGTGGAACACTAGTGACCTCTGAGATTCTCTTGACTATGGGAACTCCAAGTGTCAAGTTAGGCACGAAGTGCCCGTCCATGACGTCAACGTGAATCAGGTCTGCATGGCTAATTGTTGCAAGTTCGGCTTCGAGATTCGCAAAATCAGCACTCAGAATGCTAGGAGCGATCCGTGCTGTCATGAGCTCAGTTTATCGACTTACGCAATAAAGCAAGAAACATGGCATCTGTGCCATGATCATGAGGCCAAAGTTGAGCGGTGCGAAGAGACTCGTCCAAATTAAGAGAGGGGCTCATTGAATTCAGAATTTCGTTGGCATTGATTAATTCAAGTTCTCCCTTGAATCTTCCCTCGGCCCAAGCTACTTGACCGGTGGTTTCAGAAAGATGGGGAGAGCAAGTCACGTACCCCAACACCCCTCCCGGCTTAAGCGCGTCCCAGGCGCTTTGAATCAATTCACGTTGCAGCTTCAATAGATCAACTAAATCATCGGTACTTCTTCGCCACCTCGATTCAGGCCTACGTCTTAGAGCCCCAAGTCCTGTGCAGGGTGCATCAAGCAAAATTCTTGAGAACTTTTGTGCCCCTTGTCCAAGACTTCGTCCGTCTGAAGTCAATACTTCAAAATCACCCAGGGGCTTAAGTGCGTTGCTCACAAGCTTCGCCCTGTGATCCGAAACTTCATTAGAGACAAATCTCTGACCTGACTCTAAAGACAAGGCGGCAAGGATTGCTGCTTTGCCGCCTGGCCCAGCGCACATATCAAGCCAGTTATCGTCAGCTACTTCAACTGGGGCTGCAACTAGAGCAAGCGTGACCAACTGAGAGCCTTGATCTTGGACTCGAGCAAATCCCCTATTCACCAGTTCAATGTTTGCGGGATTCCCGGAAATCTCCACTCCAATAGGTGATCTATTTTGAGCTTGTTGCTCTTTGTCAAAGTCACCGGCGGTGCAAAACCCAGGTAAGGCAGCAAGTGAAACCTTGGGCGCCAAATTATTGCTAGCAAGCAGACCCTCTAACTCTCCATCAATACCGCGAGAAGCCAGAGCGGCTTTGAACGCCTGCACAATCCAAATTGGGTGAGAATACTGAATTGAAAGAGAATCCAATTCAGACAGACCCTTAGTCACAGAGTCGATCCAATCGTCTATATCCTTTAGGGCGATCTTCCGAAGCACTGCATTTACGAACCCTACAGAGCCCTTACTCGCTTTTGCTTTGGCTAGATTGACGCTCTCATTAATTGCAGCATGCGTAGGCACCCTCATTTCTAGAAGCTGATGCACTCCTAGCAACATGACAATTTGAGCATCTGGCTCGATGTCCTCGATCTTTCTCGAGGAAGCGGCTTCGATGATCTTCTCGTATAACAACCAGTTCCGAATTGTGCCAAATGCTAGCTCTTGGACAAACGCCGCGTCTCGTGAATCGAGCTTTGCCCTGGAGATGAGCGTTGGCAATAGCAGGTTTGCATAAGCGTCATCCGACTGAACTCTGTTGAGAAGATCAAAAGCGACTTCTCTACTCACGTTAGCGTCAACGAATCTCGACGCAGTCCTCTGAACCAATCGGCTCCCGCCATCGGCTTCTTGCCTGCAGGCTGTACTGTTCGTAGAACGACTGCCACATCTAACGAACCAACAAGAAGTTCGCCGTCAACTAAAGAAGCCACACCTACTGGCAAACCTGCGATCTCCGAGATGGCAGATTCCAAGACACGAATGGGTTGCGATTCAAATTCGAACCAAGCAACTGGCTCAGGGTTCATGGCCCGAACCAAGTTCACAATCTTTGAAGCTGGAGTACCGAACTCGATTTTCGCCATTGCGCGCGAAATTTTGCGCGTCACGGGATGCTTTGAGACTTCGTCCTGTGGGGTTTTTGACCCAAGATGGCTCTCAAGATTTGCCAATGTGTCTATCAAAAGATCTGAACCCACAAGGGTTAGACCCTCAAGAACTGAACCTGCAGTCGCATCAGGCGCGATTTCAACTGTTGCTTGCGCAACAATAGGCCCACTATCCACCCCTTCATCGAGTTGGAAAACCGTGACGCCAGTTGTTGATTCTCCTTCCAGCAGCGCTTGCTGCACCGGAGATGCCCCTGGGTGTTTTGGCAGTAGTGAGTAGTGAACGTTTAGCCAACCATGAGCTGGTATCTCTAGCAGATTCCGTTTGAGAATAGAGCCGTAGGCAACAATGATTCCTAGATCTGGTTCCAAACCAGCAAGCCATTCGCTTGTACGTGAGTCAGGAAGATTTGACTTGTGTAAAGGCAGTCCGTGTTTACTAGCAACGAGCGCTACATCAGACTCGGTTAGCGTTCCACTTCTCCCTGTAGGTGCGTCAATTCGAGTCAGCACACCAACCACTTCATGATTGGCCTCCAGAAGTGCTTCTAAGGTTTTGGCCGCGTTGGCTGGCGTACCCGCAAAAATAATTCTCAAGTGATCTCCAAAATCAGACTACTTCAGAGTCGTTCATCTTCACGGTAATAGCCCTGGCGCTTCTGCCGGAGCTTGAAGTTCGCAGCTTGCCTGCACTGATCCGTGCCACTTCCACCTTTAGCAATTTTGCGAGTTGTAGACCGAGCGAATATGGGTATTTGAAAATCAATCTCCATTGCTGCCCAGTAGAACTAACCTCCAACGGAGCCGGCCCAATTCTTACAACGGAGGGTTCCTTAGCAAGAATCTCAGAGAGCTCCGAAAGCAGTGAAATCTCTGCAGTTATACTACCCAGCCGAAGAGCTGGAGGAAGACTGAGTTCCTGTCGGGACTTGTATTCATTCTCGGCAATCTTCTGATGGTTCCAAAGTGAAAACAGTTGAGATAACTCTCCTGACACTCCAACAAGAACACTCGGGGCTTTAGGACCGGATTTTGCAACCGCATTAGACCAAGTGCGCACTGCTTCTTCTTGAGCACGGAGGTTCTGCCTCGAAAGAGCCACCTTGGCATCGAGAAGCACAACGGCACTGTAACCACCAGATACATAAGGTTCTGCACCAGCTGTTGCAACCACGAGAGTGCGGCCTCGAGCAATGCTTGTGGTACGAACTTGACCCGTTGATTCAATTACCCGAGCAGAAGGGAAAGCACGACCAAGTTCCGCGGCGGTTCGAGTCGATCCAGCCCTTCCAAGGGCGAGATCTGAACCGCCGCAAGAACACTTGTAGTTGATTTGGAATGCATTGCACCACCGACACTTTTTTCCCCCTTCAGAATCGATCCATAGCGGCCCCTGGCACTGACCACACCTAGCCGGTTCATCGCAAGACTTGCAGTACATCGCAGTGCTATCACCTAATGAAGCAACTTGCACCAGAACTGGGCCAAGTTCTAAACCAGCCTTGATTGCTGAATAGGCGTGTGAATCAACTCTCAGTCCTGGTTCAGAATTGGAAATTCGCGGGGTGGCAAATGGCCTAGTTCTATCCGTGAGAAATCCAGAGTCAATTAGCCGTTTCATGTCACTTGAGATTGAGTGTGAAGCAAAGACCAGGGAGCAGTCTTCGATCGATTGACGCACCAGTGCAACATCGCGTGTGTTAAGGTAGGGCGACGAGGGATCAGAAAAACTTCGGTCAGCTTCATCAAAAACCAGAATGCTGCCAAGGTTGTGAGCCGGGGCAAACGCCGCGGCCCGAGACCCAACTACAATTCGAGGCTCTTCTTCAAGTGCGCTTAGGAAACCTAAGTACTGCTTTGATTTAACTTGTTCCTGTGAATAGTTGGCAGCGTAATCCGATAGTCCCGAGATAGCCAGTCCCCGCATTATTACTTCATGCTCCCGGTAATCAGGTACGAGAATCAAAGTTGACTTGCCTAGCTGCAGATTCGCACCCGCAAGCAAAACGAAGGTTCGAACCCAAGCCGGAGTTTCGGGATCACCTTGACCGAGGACAAGCTCTACTTGACGGGGCTCTACCAGAACAAACGATCTTTCCCCGGCGGCAAGAAGTGCCTCCGTCTCATCACCAAGAGAACCAGCAGGGAACGAATTGGGCATCTCAGCATTGGCAACAGCCTGCAGATGTTGTGCGAAAGCCTTAGGCATATGAGGTGGAATCGCGAGTTTTAGAACATCACCAAGAGTAGAAGCTGATCGCTCTGCTAACTGCTGGCACAATTTGAAAATGTTTGCTGTGAGTGTTTTCGAAGGACCAACAACATCAAGAACCTCACTGAGCCGACCTGAGAATTCTGATTCTTTGGGAAATTCAACTATGAATGCGTCAAGAGGTTTTTTAGATCTTCCAAATATGACTCTGACGCGAGAACCTATTACCGCTTGCTGAGCGAGATTGTCTGGCACAAGGTAGTCAAACAGCCGGTCAAGCTGTGGAAGATTTGACTGGATAGCCAGCTTCGCTATCTTTGGCATCTAGAGCTTCAGTGCGGATCGCAACGCATCGACGCGATCGAGTTTCTCCCAGCCAAACTCCGGCAGTTCCCTCCCGAAGTGACCATATGCGGCGGTTTTTGAGTAGATAGGTCGTAATAGGTCTAACTGTTCAACGATTGCACGTGGTCTCAGATCAAAAATGTCTCTAATTGCTCTTTCAATCAGTGAAGTTTCAACCTTTTCGGTTCCAAAAGTTTCAAGATAGATTCCCACCGGGTTTGCCACGCCAATTGCATAGGCCACTTGAACTTCTGCTCTATCGGCTGCCCCTGATGCAACGACGTTCTTGGCAACCCAGCGCATCGCATAGGCCGCAGAACGGTCAACTTTGGAAGGATCCTTCCCACTGAAAGCTCCACCTCCGTGTCTTGCAGCTCCACCGTAGGTGTCGACAATGATTTTTCTTCCCGTAAGGCCAGCGTCTCCCTGTGGTCCACCGACCACAAACTTCCCCGTTGGGTTTATGAAAAACTTAGCCTGCGAGAAATCCAGACCAGACTGCTCAAGAATCGGATTTATCACAAGAGTCCTAATGGCCTCGTGAATGTCGTCCTGGGAAACACCATCATCGTGCTGACTGGAAACGACAACGGCTTCAATCGTCTTTGGCGTTGAACCATCGAAACCTACTGTGACTTGAGTCTTCCCATCTGGGCGAAGAAATGCCACTTCACCGGATTTTCGAACACTGGCGAGTTTTTCCGCTAGGCGGTGCGAAAGAGCGATTGCTGTTGGCATGTACGTAGGAGTCTCGTTGCTGGCGTATCCGAACATGATGCCTTGATCCCCAGCCCCCTGAGCTTCAAACCGATCTGTAGAGCCTTGTGAGCGCACCTCAAATCCAGAGTCAACCCCCTGGGCAATATCAGGTGACTGTTGACCTATCGAAACAGATACTCCGCAACTTTTTCCATCGAAGCCAATCTTTGAAGAGTTGTATCCGATAGCTAGAACAGTTTCTCTAACAATTGAGGGGATCTCCACGTAGCCAGATGTTGAGACTTCACCTGCGACATGCACTAAACCGGTAGTCACCATTGTTTCTACAGCAACGCGAGCGTCCTTGTCTTGGGCCAGCATTGCATCAAGAATTGCGTCCGAAATTTGGTCACAAATCTTGTCAGGGTGACCCTCAGTGACGGACTCAGAGGTGAACTGTCTCAGTGTGCTCATAATTACTCCATGTTACTTGCTATCAAGGACAAAACATCTTTAGCAACTGACTGCTTTGAACCTTGGAACTTACTTGACCCTGATTGAGAAACCAACACGAGCTCCGTGTCATCCTTGCCAAAGACCTTGCCATCGCTAATGTCGTTTGCTATCAAGTAATCGCATCCTTTAGCGGCAAGCTTGATTTTTGCTAATGACTCCAGATCGTCACTTGCTTCCGCTGCGAAACCAACAACTACAGCCTTTTTGGCTGAGCTTTCTAATCTCTTGACGGTCTCGGCGAGAATATCAGGATTTGCAACCAGCGAAAGATTAAGCTCCTCCCCCAGCTCGGAACGCTTAAGTTTTGTGGCAGTTGATTCAATTGGTTTGTAGTCTGCAACTGCTGCTGCCATAACCAAGATGTCATAGCCTCCAAACTTTGCCTCCAAGGTTTGGGATAGCTCCAAGGCTGAACCCACATTGATTGTTTTTAGTCCAGAAGTAAGGGAATCGTCAATGTTGGCTGCAATTAGTTCAACATCGGCTCCGAGCTGTTTAGCCGCAAGAGCAAAAGCTACTCCCTGCTTACCAGACGAGAAGTTTCCGATAAATCTTGCCGCATCAATTGGCTCCCTGGTTCCCCCAGCGGTGACAAGTACACGTTTTCCACTCAGCGGTCCACCAAGTGCAGTCAATGCTGTTTCAAAAATCTCTTCTGGTTCTGCGAGTCTTCCTGCTCCCGAATCTTCACCCGTGAGTCTTCCAACCGCAGGCCACACGATGGTAATGCCTCGAAGTGTCAGCGTTTCGATGTTCGCTGTGGTTGCTTTGTTCTCCCACATCTCCGTGTGCATGGCCGGGGCCACTATCACTGGGCAAGTAGCCGCTAGGACAGTGGTAGTAAGAAGATCATCTGCAATTCCGCAAGTCATCTTTGCAATAAATGATGCTGTTGCAGGAGCTACAACAATAAGATCGACAGATTTTGCCAAAGCAATGTGTTTTACCTGATCCACGTCGGTGAACAGATCTGGATCAACAATCGAAACTGGATTTCCCGATAGAGCCTCAAGGGTAGTTTTCCCGATGAACTTAAAGGCATTGTTGGTAGCTACAACTTGGACTGAATGGCCAGCTTCAGCGAACAGACGAATCAAAGGAGCGGACTTATATGCAGCTATTCCGCCGGTCACACCGACCACTACATTGGCCACCTGTTGGTGTCGCTTAGTCTAGGTTGCGCTTTGTAAGAAGACCCTGGTCAACCTCATTTAGGGCAATGGTGAGAGGCTTCTCGTCGATGGTCACGTCAACTAGTGGACCTACGTTGTTGAAAAGACTTCCCTCGTGCAAGGAAGAGTAGTAATCATTAATCTGACGTGCCCTCTTGGCAGCGAACATCACAAGCTCGTACTTCGAGTCCACTCGATCCATCAACTTATCGATGGAGGGAGAAACGATTCCTTCTAGCTTTTCAAACATGGCAACTTTCCTGTGATTATGTGGTTTGTACCAAGTCTACGACTTCTTGGGCACATCTGGCCACCTCGTCATTGACGACGGAATAATCAAATTCGGAAGCCTGATCAAGCTCGGTTCTAGCCGTTTCAAGGCGAGTTTGCTTGTCCTGTTCAGACTCGGTCCCCCTTTTGTCAAGCCTTGCCCGCAGCTCTTCGAAGCTTGGAGGCTTTATGAAAACCAGTAAAGCCTCCGGGAAACTCTCTCTGACCTGAAAAGCCCCCTGGACGTCAATCTCAAGGATCACATTGAATCCGTTAGCTAATCCCTGCTCTACTGGTTCCCGTGGAGTGCCATAGGAGTGTCTGCCATGAACAGTTGCCCACTCAAGCATTTGACCAGAATCTGCGCGAATCTTGAATGCCTCCTCGGTTAGAAAGACATAGGAGATGCCATCAACTTCTCCCTCGCGTGGAGACCTAGTGGTTGCAGAAACAGAGAGCATAAAACCTTCAAAGTTTGTGACTATGTGCGATGCGAGAGTGCCCTTTCCAACCGCGGAGGGACCTGCCATAACAATTAGCTTGCCAGCTGGTTTCATGCCCGCAACCCTACCTCAAGATCAGCTTTTGCTTTCGAAACTCTAGAAGAAAGACCATCAAGCGAAGAACCCGCAACCAAACGAGAGACATTGCAGATCGCCGTATCTGCGTAGCCAGAAAGCAAAGAACGTGCCTCCATCAGAGAAGCTCCTTGTGCTCCAAAGCCAGGAACTAGAACCGGAATTTTCAAGCTGTCTGAAAAATCCAACCCAAGATCCACATCGTTCACTGTTGCACCAACAACTACCCCAATTGAACCAAGGCCCGCACCACTGTACTGATCCGCAAAATCCAACACACTTCTTGCAACAGTTCTACCGTCGCGGATAGCTGATTGAAGTGTCGGGGCTTCAGGATTTGAGGTTGCTGCTAGCAGAAACAATCCACGATCATTCTCAAGAGCGACATTTGCTGTTTCGGCAAGAGAATAAGAACCCAGGTATGGCGAAACCGTCAGTGCATCACAAGCAAACGCTGCTTCACGAGATAGCCATGCTGCTGCGTAGCCAGACATTGTTGAACCGATATCTCCTCGTTTAGCATCTGCTATGACAACAAGGTTGCGGGATTTGGCATCGGCAAGTAGTTCCGAAAGGTGACTAAAACCTTCTGGTCCAAACTGCTCAAAGAATCCAACCTGAAACTTCACTATTCCTACATTGTCTTGAGCCGCATCAAGCATCGAAAAACTAAAGGACTTGGCCCCTTCGGCTGAAATCGGTAGTCCCCAAGAACGCAATTGATCAATACTTGGATCAATCCCGACGCACAGTTGACCCTTCTGCTCAAAGGTTTTCAACAATCTTTGACCGAAGCTAGACACCGAGTGCCGCTTTCCGGTCGGCTGCGTGTTCTTGAAGTGATTTGACTTCAAAGGGGCCAGCGATGACCGCTTCGAAGGAACCAATCGCGCAGCTTAGTTGGGCCAAGGTTGTAAAGATTGGTTTGTCGGCCGCAGTTGTGGCTGCACGGATCTCGTAACCATCTTTACGTGCTGAAGATCCGGTGGGTGTGTTCACAACCACATCAACTTCTCCGGCCGTTATAAGTTCAACGATTGTTGGACCTTCCGTTGCCGATGAGCCTTGGCTGTGCTTACGGACCTCTTTAGCCTTGATGCCGTGGCGCTGAAGAATTTGAGCGGTTCCAGCAGTTGCAAGGATTTCATACCCTAATTGCTCCAGCCTTCTTACCGGAAGCAACATTTGAGGTTTATCCCTGTCTGCCACTGAAATAAATATGCGCCCGCTGGTTGGAAGAGAACTTCCTGCCGCCGCCTGAGATTTAGCAAAGGCTTTCGGAAAATTCACATCAATGCCCATTACCTCACCAGTGGAGCGCATCTCCGGACCAAGTAATGAATCAACGTATCTTCCGTCGGGGGTAGCGAACCTCTTGAACGGTAACACCGCCTCCTTGACTGCAATTGGAGAATTGGCCGGGATATAAGTTCCATCAAGCGCAGGCAAGTGCCCCTCCACTCTCAGCTGTGCAACTGATTTCCCAACCATAACTAGAGCAGCTGCTTTAGCAAGAGTGATTCCAAGAGCTTTCGATACAAATGGAACTGTTCTTGACGCCCGGGGATTTGCCTCGAGAACGTAAAGCACATCCGCGGCGATTGCAAATTGCACGTTGAGTAGGCCTACTACCCCAAGGCCCTTGGCAATCTTCTCGGTAGCGTCTCTTACTCGAGCAATCTGAGATTCACTAAGGGTGATTGGTGGCAACGTACAACTCGAGTCGCCAGAATGAATTCCAGCTTCTTCGATGTGTTCCATAACTCCGCCAACATAAAGCTCTAGTCCGTCATAAAGGGCATCGATGTCGATCTCGATGGCATCGTCGAGGAATCGGTCAACTAGCAAAGGATGTTCAGGGCCAACGATCGCCTGGTCTTCTATTCTGCGGAAGTAGTCGTCCATTCCTTCGGATTCATAAACAATCTCCATTCCCCTACCGCCAAGGACAAACGAAGGGCGAACTAGAACTGGGAAACCTATTCGCTCGGCAATAACTTTTGCGTCAGCCAAGTTGGTGGCTGTACCGTTTGCAGGTGCCAAGAGATTCGCCTTATCCAGAATCTTCGAGAAAGAGCCTCTCTCCTCTGCTAAGTCGATTGCGTCCGGTGTGGTGCCAAGAATTGGCACACCAGCTTTGGAAAGTCCTTGAGCTAGTCCAAGGGCAGTCTGACCGCCAAGTTGAACAATGACACCGACAATCTCGCCTGAGGCTGACTCGGCGTGAATAACTTCAAGCACGTCCTCCAAAGTCAGCGGTTCGAAATAAAGCCTGTCGGAGGTGTCGTAGTCGGTTGACACTGTTTCAGGGTTGCAGTTGATCATGATCGTTTCGTAGCCGGCGTCGGAGAGTGCAAATGAGGCGTGCACGCAGGAGTAATCAAATTCGACACCCTGGCCAATTCGATTTGGGCCTGAGCCTAGGATGATCACCTTCTTGCGGTCTGAAGGAACTACCTCTGTCTCGGTTTCATAGGTCGAGTAGTGATATGGCGTGAGTGCTGGAAACTCCCCTGCACAGGTATCGACGGTCTTGAAAACGGGCCGCAATCCAAGTTTGTGGCGGAGGGAACGAACATCAGCTTCTGCTAGGTGTCGCAACTCACCAATCTGGTGGTCACTAAACCCATGCATTTTCGCAAGCTTTAGTACTTCGGGCGTTAAATCCCCTGCTTCGCGAATAGTGATGGCGACTTCGTTGATAAGGACTATCTGGTCAATAAACCATGGATCGATCATGGTTGCTTCAAATACCTGCTGCGGAGTAGCCCCTCGTAAAAGCGCCTGTTGAACATTGACAATTCGGCCGTCAGTGGGCTTCTTAATGATTTCAAGCAGATCACCGACGGGAGTGACGTTAGTGTTCCAGTGAAAAGACGAGCCCCGTTTTTCTAAAGATCTAAGTGATTTCTGAAGCGCCTGTGAGAAGGTTCTTCCGATGGCCATCGCCTCTCCAACGGATTTCATAGTGGTAGTAAGAGTGGAATCAGCTGCCGGGAATTTTTCGAAAGCAAATCTTGGAACCTTAACCACTACATAGTCCAGGGTTGGCTCGAAGCTTGCCGGTGTCACCTTTGTGATGTCATTAGGAATCTCATCCAAGGTGTATCCAATAGCTAGCTTGGCGGCAATTTTTGCAATTGGGAAACCTGTTGCTTTAGAAGCCAAAGCTGATGATCTGCTTACTCGAGGGTTCATCTCGATAACAATCACTCGTCCAGTTACCGGATCAATGGCAAACTGAATGTTGCAACCGCCGGTGTCAACACCTACGTCCCTAATGATCTGAATAGAAATATCCCTCAGGTTCTGGTACTCGCGGTCGGTCAGTGTCAGAGCAGGCGCTACGGTAATCGAGTCTCCGGTGTGGACGCCTACAGGGTCAAAGTTCTCAATCGAACAAACAACAACGGCGTTGTCGTTTCGATCCCTCATGAGCTCAAGCTCATATTCCTTCCAACCTAAAATTGACTCCTCAAGAAGTACCTCTGTTGTTGGTGAGGCTTGGAGCCCCGCCCCTGCTATCCGAATCAACTGCTTCTCGTCATAAGCAAAACCGGAACCAAGGCCTCCCATTGTGAAACTAGGACGAACCACAACCGGGTAGCCCAGCTTCTTGGCACCCGCCAGAACATCGTCCATGTTGTGAGCGATCACGGATTTTGCGACATCGGCCCCTGCATCAAGAACTAGCTGCTTGAAGGACTGTCTATCCTCGCCGGCCCTGATTGCAGCAATGTTTGCTCCGATTAGTTCGACGTTGTACTTCTCAAGAATCCCAAGCTCATGCAATTCCATTGCGGCATTTAGTGCGGTCTGACCTCCGAGAGTTGGCAAGATTGCGTCTGGCTTTTCCTTGGCAATGATTGCTTCGATAACTTGAGCGGTGATCGGTTCAACGTAAGTAGCATCGGCAAAATCAGGGTCAGTCATGATGGTGGCTGGATTTGAGTTGACCAGGATAACTCGAATTCCTTCGGCACGAAGTACGCGACAAGCTTGGGTGCCTGAGTAATCAAACTCACAAGCTTGACCAATGACAATCGGACCTGAACCAATAACCAGAACGCTCTTTAGGTCTTCTCTGCGCGGCATTAGTTGTCCCCGCGAGACTTGATCATTTCAACTAAGCGATCAAACAAATAGGAGGAATCGTGAGGCCCGGCAGCGGCCTCCGGGTGGTACTGCACAGAAAATGCGGGCACATCAATGCACTCCAGGCCTTCAACACAGTCATCGTTTAGGTTTACGTGCGAGACTCGAACCTTTCCAAACCCGGCAGGGGAACTAACTATTTCGCCAGCTTCTCCCCCCGGAACACTTACGGCAAAACCGTGATTGTGTGCGGTTACCTCAACTCGACCAGTTGTGCGATCAAGAATGGGTTGATTGATACCACGATGCCCAAAAGCTAGCTTGTAGGTTTCAAAACCTAGCGCCCTTCCAAGTAATTGATTGCCAAAACAGATTCCAAAAAATGGAATACGTCTTTCAAGTACTTCTTTAAGAAGTTTCACTTGATCAGCCGAAGCGCTAGGGTCTCCTGGTCCATTTGAGAAAAACACCGCATCCGGTTTTGTGGCAAGCAGAGTTTCTAGACTTGTAAGTGCAGGCAGAACTGTGACAACCAGACCTCTTTTAATCATGTGTTCGATTGTCGAGCGTTTTATACCAAGATCAAGAATCGAGACTCGGCCTACGAACTGTCCCATGTGTGGGACTTCATAGGCATCAGGTGTAGTGACAACCGAACTTAGAGATTGCCCCTTCATCTCCGGCGCCTCACAGACAATCTCAACAAGTCTTTCCACAGTTTGCTCGGACCTTGGGCCGGAGAAAATACCAGCCCGCATTGCCCCACGTGAGCGAATGTGTCGAGTCAGTGCTCTGGTGTCAATACCTGAAATACCAACGACGAAGTTATCTTCAAGTTCTTCATCTAGAGATCTCTCGGACCGGTGGTTGGAAACTACCCTCGAAGGTTCCCTCACTACATAACCGCTAACCCAAATGCGGTTAGATTCCTCGTCTCGAGTATTTACTCCCGTGATTCCAATGTGTGGTGCGGTCTGAACAACTATCTGTCCGGCGTAGCTCGGATCGGTAATTGTCTCCTGGTACCCAGTCATTCCGGTTGCGAAGACAATTTCACCTAGGGTTTGCCCTTCGGCACCATAGGCAAGCCCCTCGAAAATCATGCCGTCTTCCAAGACCAGCTTCGCGGTAGTGGTATTCATTGCGCTCCCACCAGGGGTTTAAGGGCTTCAAGTGCTTCCGAACGAAGTTCAGAGCTTACAAATCTAAAGTGAGTTTGCAGATCCACTGCTCCGAGCCTCCATTTGATTACAACCAGGCCTTCTTTTTCTACAGCCCGGTCGATAACGGCAGAACCCAGCGAAACTTCAATTAGGTCTGCTGTTGGAATTAGGAATCCAAACTCACCGACTCTTGAAACTTCCACCCCGGATCCGGTCACCGCTAGACGTGCATGCCCGCGATGGGCTAGCCCATGCGCAATCACCCGTTCAAGCGGTCGCTCTGAGAAAGTTGTTGCTACATAAAAACAATTGGTGGCAGCAAAGGAGCTTTCAATACCTACCGGCACTTCCAGCAAAAGCGCTTGAACAGCCATGCGACGCCGCCAGGTAATGAGCGCGGTAATGGCGAAAAGGCTAAAGAGTCCTAGAGCAATCAGGCCCACTTGGTATGTCTCCATTAGATCCCTGCTCTCTGAACAATCGAAAAATCCCTGTAGCTAAATTCTCCGTTATAAATCGTGTGCCGAACTCTCCCCTGCATCTTGAGGCCCGCGAACGGGTTATTCTCGCTCATGCTGAGTGTTTGCGGTTTAGGATCCCAAGAGTCTTTCGGGTCTACAAGAGTCAGGTTAGCTGCACTACCCGGGGAAAGATATTTGCCTTGCTGGTCTAAACCGCTAATGGCTGCGGCGTTTGAAGACATCACCGCTCCAAGTCGCTCGAAGTTTGATTTTCCTGAATCAATCAGAACCTGTTGAGCCACCGAGTAAGCCGTTTCTAACCCAACCATTCCAAAAGCAGCACTAGCCCAATCGGTATCCTTGGATTCTTTTGGATGAGGAGCATGGTCAGTAGCAACGACATCGATAGTTCCGTCAATGAGACCTCCTCTGAGTGCTTCAACGTCGGCAGTTGTTCTAAGAGGCGGATTGACCTTGTAAAGAGGGTCATAGCCAGAAGCTAAATCCTCCGTTAGCAACAGGTGATGCGGCGTGACTTCGGCGCTGACGCTTATCCCACGTGCTTTGGCCTGGCGAATCAATTCAACTGAGCCCGCGGTTGAAACATGACAAACATGCAGCCTTGATGAAGTAAGTTCGGTGAGCATTAAATCGCGAGCAATGATTGCTTCTTCCGCAACCTTCGGCCAGCCACCGAGGCCGAGTTTTGTAGCCAAGGGTCCCTCATTCATCTGGGCGTTTACAGTCAGTCTCGGTTCCTGAGCATGCTGTGCAACAACTCCGTCGAAGGCCTTGACGTACTCCAGAGCCCTTCTCATAAGTGCAGGATCGTGAACACAGTTTCCATCATCGCTAAACATTCTCACGCGTGCCTTTGACTGGGCCATCGCTCCAAGCTCCGCTAACTGCTCACCTTTGAGTCCCACAGTCACGGCACCGATTGGCTGAACAAAAACCAGCCCGGCATCTTCACCGAGTCTTGCTATCTGCTCGACAACTCCGGCGGTGTCTGCCACCGGAAAAGTGTTCGCCATTGCGTGAATTGCTGTATATCCACCAGCTGCTGCAGAACGAGAGCCTGAAGCAACAGTCTCACTTTGTTCAAAGCCTGGCTCCCTTAGATGAGTGTGTAGGTCCACAAAGCCTGGCAAAACTACCAATCCCTTGCAGTCGATTTCTTCATGCTTAATCCCGGTGGATGCTTTACCCACAACAAGACCACTTTCGATGACAACATCACGCACTTCGCCATTTGTGGTTGTTGCGTTTCGCAGCAGATAGTTCCCGCTCATCAGTTCACCTCTCCAGAAAGTAGCGTAAAGAGAACAGCCATGCGCACAGCCACTCCATTTCGAACTTGATTTAGCACCATTGAGTTCTTGCTATCGGCACTCGCCGCGTCAATCTCAAGACCCCGATTCATGGGCCCAGGATGAAGGATCTGGGTTTTCTCACCGAGCCTAGAAAGCCGAGATTTGTTCAGTCCCCAGATTCTTGCGTATTCGCGCTCAGTTGGGAAAAATGAGGCGCTCATTCTTTCCTGCTGAACTCGCAACATCATTACTACATCCGGATTTACCGACTTGATTGCATCGTCGAGTAAGAAGTGCACTCGGCCACTTGCCACAAGCGAAGCTGGCGCAAGAGTTGCAGGACCACAGACATGTACCTCTGCACCCAAAGTTGTTAGCAGTATGAGGTTGGACCTGGCTACTCTGGAGTGCGAAAGATCGCCAACTATCAATACTTTGATTCCTGCTAGATCTGCACCCCTTGAATTTTCAAATGCTCCTTGACGGATAGTCATGGCATCGAGCAGAGCCTGTGTTGGATGTTCGTGGGATCCATCGCCAGCGTTCACAATTGCAGAGCCCACCCAATCCGTGTGCGCAAGCCTATGTGCCGAACCACTTGAGGAATGACGAAGAACTATCGCATCAGCACCCATAGCCTCGAGGGTCTGGGCAGTGTCTTTTAGGGATTCTCCTTTGGAAACCGATGAACCCTTCGCAGCAAAATTAATTACATCGGCCGAGAGCCTCTTGGCTGCCAGCTCAAAGGAAATTCGAGTCCTGGTTGAATCCTCAAAAAAGAGATTCACTACGGTCTTACCCCGCAAGGTTGGCAGCTTCTTTATTTCCCGGTCGTTGACATCCGACATATCTTCAGCAAGGTCAAGCAATTTGATTGCCTGGTCCTTGTCTAGGTCGGCGGCAGAAAGCAGGTGTCTCATGATTCGATCACCACTTCGTCTACACCGTCTGATTCTGAAAGCTTGACTGAAATGTGTTCCATAGAAGAGGTTGGAAGATTCTTACCGACGAAATCAGCTCTTATGGGAAGTTGTCTGTGTCCGCGATCCACCAGCACCGCCAGCATGACTGCTTTGGGTCTGCCGTGATCATTCAAGGCGTCGAGTGCGGCTCGCACAGTGCGTCCACTGAAAAGAACGTCGTCAACTAAGACAATTGTCTTGCCAGAAACTCCCCCTGCGGGCACAGAAGTGATCCCAGGTCCACGAGTTGGCTGTTTTGCAAGGTCGTCTCTGTAGAGAGTTATATCTAGAGAACCAAGTTCGATCTCAACACCGGAGTGCTTCTTGATTACCTCAACGAGACGGTTTGCTATAAACACACCGCGGGTTGGTATTCCAAGCAAGACTAAATTCTCAAGACCTTGATTGGCTTCGACTATTTCATGAGATATGCGGGTAATGGCCCGAGAGATGTCATCGGCGCTCAAGACGGTGCGTTTTGTCAACGCCCACCTCCTTCTCCGCCTCACAGGACGGTAGTTAAAGGATGATTCTTGGAAAGCTTAGCAGTATTCGGCTATTTTGCGGTCTTGGTCCCGGAAATTGCGGCAAGTAATCCATTCACAAAAAGACCCGACTCCTCCGTTGAATACTCCTTGGCAAGCTCCACGGCCTCAGCAATGGCAACGGGGTCAGGGACCTCATCGTTGAACAGTATTTCCCAAACAGCAACCCTAAGAATGGCCCTATCCACAGCTGGCATGCGATCAATTGACCACTTGTGTGAAAAAGAGGCAATTCGATCATCGATGTCGGCGTGGGAGCTGATGATGCCTTCCACAATCTGGCGGGCGTAACCGACAATCTCACCTTGATTCTGTCTGTCCTCTTGTGTGCTAGCCGTGACATCAAGAAGCTCAAGCGGATTCTGCTTACGCATGTCAGCGGCGAAGATGGCATCTAGTGCCATCTTTCGGGATTTAGTTCTGGAACTCACAAGCTAGTCGGTGACGCGGCCGAGATACTCGCCGGTTCTAGTGTCGACTCGGACCTTGACGTTTTGCTCAATAAACAATGGAACCTGAATTTGAAGACCGGTTTCAACCGTTGCTGGCTTGGTTCCGCCGCTTGATCTATCCCCCTGAAGACCAGGCTCGGTGTAAGTGATCTCTAAGACAACAGATGCTGGCAGTTCAACATAGATTGGGTTGCCCTCATAAACGGCTACAACGGCTCCCTGGTTCTCCAGAAGGTAATCCTTGGCATCGCCTACTACTTCTTGCGACAAAGTCATCTGTTCGTAGTTCTGGTTGTCCATGAAGACGAATCCGGAGCCATCGTTATAGAGGTAATTCATTTCGCGTTTGTCCACGCTGGCAGTTTCTACTTTCACACCTGCGTTGAAGGTGCGCTCAACAACCTTGCCAGTGAGGACGTTCTTTAGCTTGGAACGCACAAAAGCTGGACCTTTACCTGGTTTTACGTGCTGAAACTCGATTACAGTCCAAAGTTGTCCATCAATGTTTAGAACTAGTCCGTTTTTTAGATCGTTTGAGGTTGCCATAAGTCGTGCTTACTCTGATTTCTTTTGTCTCGTTTATTGGAATTACTTGATTCTAGCGTCTTAGCCTGCAAGCTGCCGAAGAGCAAGCTTGTAGGAGTCGAAACCAAAACCAGCAATCACCCCGGTAGCTGAGCCTGATATAACGCTCTTGTGTCGGAATTCTTCTCTGGCGTGTGGGTTTGAGATGTGCACTTCAATCAGTTTTGCGCCGGTGGAGGTATGAGCCTTACATGCATCAGCCAATGCATACGAATAGTGAGTAAAAGCAGCAGGGTTGATAACAATGTCATGCTTGGCATCGGTAGCTTTATGAACAGCCGCGATAAGTTCGGATTCTGAATCGCTCTGCAAAAACTCCAGGGACATAGATAGCGTCTCAGCCAGCTTGGAAAGTTCCTTGGTCAGAGAATCCAAATTCATCTCACCGTAGATTTCAGGCTCTCTGGAACCCAGCCTTTGCAGGTTTGGGCCGTTTAGGACAACTACGCTTTTCATTTCTCTAGCCTACTGAGCTATCTCTTGAAAAGCAGCGAAGAGAATTTCCTCGGTTGGGGCATGCATGATTGTTGGCTTAGCAATCTCGTCGAGCACTACAAAGCGTAGGTTTCCACCCCGAGATTTCTTGTCAATTTGCATGTTTGCAAGCAGCTGAGGCCACTTCTCTGCTGGGTAGCTAACTGGAAGCCCCAGTTTTACTAAAAGGTCTCTATGGCGCGCGACCGCGTCGATCGAAAGCCTCCCATTCAGATGAGCAAGTTCTGCAACAAACACCATCCCAATCGAAATCGCTGCCCCATGCCTCCACTTATACCGCTCGGCTAGTTCGATGGCATGTCCTAGCGTGTGGCCGTAGTTCAAGATCTCCCGTAAACCAGATTCCTTGAAATCAACCGCCACTACGTCGGCCTTGACCTGAATGCTGCGCCGCACAAGTTCCTCAAACGCTCCAGTGGCTGGGTCAACGGCCTGTTCAAAGTCCGACTCAATAAGGTTCAGAATTTCTGCATCGCTTATGAATCCGCACTTAACAACTTCGGCAAAGCCTGCCAGCAATTCGTTCATTGGCAACGTGTTCAATGTTTCTAAATCAACAATCACGGCAGTCGGGGAATGAAAAACTCCAACTAGGTTCTTACCCTCAGTGGTATTGACACCGGTCTTTCCGCCAACTGCCGCATCAACCATTGCCAGCAGGGTGGTTGGTATTTGGACGATACCTACTCCCCGCAGCCAAGTTGCTGCGACAAACCCTGCGAGATCGGTAATGGTTCCGCCACCGAAACCAATAACCATGTCGGTTCTGGAGAATTCGGATTTTCCTAAGATGCCCCAACAAAATGCTGCGACCTCGATGCGTTTAGCCTCTTCGTTGTCCGGGACTCCCGCCAACAACACCTCGAAGCCCGCAGCTATCAAGAAATCTCTCAGTTCTTCTGCGCTTACGGCAAGTCCGACCGGATGCACAACAAGTACCTTCTTTGCTCCTTTTAGGTGCTCTGGTACTTGATCCAAAAGTGAGCGACCAATGACAACCGGGTAAGGTTTCTCGGCTCCGACAACAATTCTCGATATTTCAGGCACGAGCTTTCACCAACTCAACAATTTCTGACACCACTGTGTTCAAGGACTTTGAACTGGTCTCGATCTCTACAGAAGCAACTTGTTCGTAAAGCGGCTTGCGTTCTTGATAGATGCGCTTCCAATCAGCAATTCCGTTTTTGAGCAACGGGCGTCGCCCGGCCAAAAGTCGCGATGCCATGTGACGCCCATTAGTTGAAAGGTAAATCACGAAAGAATCCCTGAGTGCTAAACGGTTACTTTCTTGGGTGACCACTCCACCTCCGGTAGCCACAACAGAACCAGTTGATAGAGCTGCCAGCAGAAATTCGTGCTCAAGGGCTCTAAAGTGCTGTTCACCGGATTTTTCAAAGATCTTGGCAATTGAGCCGTGCTGCTTCACTATTTCTTTGTCAGTATCGACGAACGAGAGTCCAAGCTGCTTAGCGAGCTTTTTACCTATTGTGGTTTTCCCAACACCCATGGGACCTACCAATACCACCGGGGTATTCATCAGCTCTCAAATGACTTAAGAACAGCAGGGATGCTATCCAAGAAAGACTGCATGTTGCGCTTAGTTTCAGCAACTGAGTCTCCCCCGAACTTTTCAAGAACTGCATTCGCAATAACCAAGGACACCATGGCCTCGGCAACAATTCCCGCAGCAGGCACTGCACAAACATCTGATCTTTGGTGATGAGCCTTTGTTGCTTCTCCAGTTGAAACATCTATGGTTGCAAGAGCTTTAGGCACCGTAGAGATTGGTTTCATCCCGGTTCGAACGCGAAGTATTTCGCCGGTTGACATTCCACCTTCGATACCACCGGCTCGGCCAGATGTGCGATGGACAACTCCTGAAGCATCCTTTTCGATTTCGTCGTGCGCTAAAGAACCACGTCGACGGGTGGTTTCAAAACCATCCCCAACTTCAACGCCCTTGATTGCTTGGATGCCCATAAGTGCGCCTGCCAGTTGCGAGTCCAGTCTTCGGTCCCAGTGAACATAAGACCCGATGCCTGGAGGTAATCCGTAAACCAAAGTCTCAACTACTCCCCCAAGAGTGTCGCCGGCTTTGTGGCAATCCTCGATCTCGGCAACCATGGCAGCAGAGACCGAACTGGAAAAGCAACGAACAGGATCTTCGTCCAAAGCGTTAACTTCACTTGGTTTGGGCAGCGAAAGCTCAGTATTTGAAATTGGGCCGATAGCTACAGTGTGGGTGACTAACTCGATACCCAGTGATTTCAAAAATCTAGCCGCTACTTCTCCAAGAGCGACTCGGGCCGCAGTTTCTCGCGCACTGGCTCTTTCGAGTACCGGACGAGCATCCAAGAACCCATACTTTTGCATACCTGTGAAATCCGCATGCCCAGGACGTGGCCTGGTTAGCGCTTCGGCCCTGGCACCTTCAAGTTCCGATGGGTCAACAGGATCGGAAGACATGATCTTCTCCCATTTCGGCCACTCGGTGTTTTGGATTGTGATGGCTACAGGACCGCCCTGGGTAAGTCCGTGACGAACACCGCCTGAGAGATTTACCTCATCGAGTTCAAATTTCATTCGCGCGCCACGACCAAAACCTAGTCGCCTTCTAGCAAGCGCATTCTGAACGTCCTCGGTTGTCACCGGAACACCGGCAGGCAATCCTTCTAAAATCGCGACAAGTTCAGGTCCATGGGACTCTCCAGCGGTTAACCAGCGCAACATAACTCAATTCTGGCATAGACCGCCAATGACTGCGCTTATTTGTGAGAAACGGCTTCCTTCATTACTGAATAAAGAGCACTTCTATCAATTTCGCTTGTGGTACCCGTGGCTGAGACAAAGAGCTGGACTTGCTCGATTGCCTGCCAGATGAGCATTTCTATGCCGGAGATAACCTTTGAGGAATCCCAAGCCAAGGCAGGTTTCGACGGCCAAGGGTTGTATGCGACATCGAATAGTATGCCTGACCTTGGTTCATCGGATTGCCTAATCTCTTCCCAAAGTTCAGCAAAGGATCCTGCCGGCACCAAAGACATCACTAAATCTGATGCCAAAATGCTCTCGACTGTTGCCGGCTGAATTGACGAGCTAAGTTTTAGCGTTTCGGCAAACGCTCTAAGTTCAACTGCGGCTTCCTGGTTGCGACTAACTAGCTGTACTTCAGTCTTAGGAAAAAGCTTCGCGAGAGCCACCATTCCGGATCGAGCTGTTGCTCCAGATCCGATTACTACTGTGGCTCTGGGTTCGGAAACAATGGATAAAGCCTCGCAAATACCGTAGACATCGGTGTTAAACCCGCGCCATCCACTGGCAGATCTCACAAGAGTGTTTGATACACCGGTAGTCAGAGAATCTTCATCGTGGCTTACGGCAAGATCGAATGCCTCATATTTGAGTGGCATAGTCACGGATACACCGCTTAGATCGGATGAACTGAGAAAGTTTCTTAGTCCCCCGGCAGGAACTTGATTTTTCCCGTAGGCAAAATCAAGCCCGAGGTGTTTATAGGCAGCCGTGTGCAAAACGGGTGACAAAGATTGCTCAATTGGTGAGCCAACCACGCAGAAACTAGTTGTCATACCAACCTGGGTTTTCTTTTTCCCATTGCCGCAGGAACACAACATAACCCTCATGCTCAGCAAGCGTTCTTGAAAACTTTGTCTCGCCGGATTCGAGATTGATTGTTACGAAGAATAGCCAGTCACCGTCGGCTGGGGAAAGTGTTGCTTCCAGAGCAAGAGCACCGGGAGATGCAATTGGTCCAGGAGGTAGTCCCTTTATTAGGTATGTGTTGTATCCATGCTCTAACTGTTCCACTTTGGAAACCTCCGACATGTCTTTACCGCTGTAGCTGTAGCTGATTGTCGGATCTGTTTCTAGCCGCATGTCGATGTCGAGTCGATTGGCAAACACGCGAGACACTTTGAAGAAATCTGGTTCAAGTTTGGCCTCGCGCTGAACTATCGACGCTAATGTCACGACCGAATGCCAATCCTTTTCGGCCACTCCAAGGCGTTCGAGCTCCTCCTTCATACGCGAAACCATTGTTTGAAGGATGTCGGTTGCACTGGCTTCAGTGTCGAAACTATAGGTAGCTGGAAATAGATAACCTTCGATCGTTAGTGCTTCCGACGGGATACCAAAGCTAGCTAAGTCTTTTGCAACCGATCGAAACTCATCGGCTGGAATACCTGAGATGTTTGCCAGTTCGTCAAAGATCTGCACCGCTCGATAGCCCTCTGGGATAGTCACTTTGTAGGTCATGGCATTAGAAGCATTAGAAAGAACGCTTAGGGCAGCTTCATTGCTCATCTCGAATCGCATCATGAAGCTACCGGGATAGAAAACTGCGTTGTTCTCAATAAGGTGTCTATAGAAGCTGTCAAAGTCTCTGATTACTCCCGCATCAAGAAGTTTCTGAGTGATGACTAATCCATCCTCGCCAGCTTCGATGCGGACAACAACTTCACCTTCTCCGGGGCCTTCAAAATCTAGAGTCGTGAGCTTTAGGTACTGGGCTCTAAGCGTGTCGTAATTCAATGCGACAACGGTTGCTCCAACCAAACCAACACTTAGGACTAATGCCGAAAGAGTGAAAAAGAGTCTTCGCTTTCTTGGAATGTATGCCCTAGTCATGCAATCCCCCAGCTCGCGAACCAGCAGGTTTGCCGGACTGTTTAGTCATGTTCAAAGCTTGCTCCAATATCTCAACTGCGCTTGCACTGTCTATCAAGCCCTTGGCGGCTTTAGCATTCAAGCCGTTGAGTCGGAGCTTGGAGGATGCGGTCACAGTAGTAAGTCTCTCATCCACTAATCGAACAGGCACGGAAGTCAGTTCCGCTAGTTGGTTGGCGAATTGCCTCGCGTCCTTTGTTGATTCGGTTTCTGAACCGGATAGTGAAAGTGGATCTCCGACAAAAACTTCGATAACACCATTGTCGGAAATCAAGCTGAGAATCTCCTGGAGCGTTTCACCTAAAAGCTTCGATCGGATTAGCGCGGGCAGTGGAGTCGAAAGGATTGAGTCCGGGTCGCTAACTGCTAACCCGATTCGCACTGTCCCAACGTCAATGGCTAGGCGAGAACCTCTGTCCATTTAGTTTTTGATGGAATTCTCAATTGCAGCAAAAGCGTCAGCAAGCTTGCTTACCTCTGGACCGCCACCTTGCGCGATGTCATCTTTGCCACCACCACCGCCACCTAGAATCGCTGAGGCCACTTTCACAAGATTGCCGCTGCTGATTCCAGCTTCACGAGCCTTCTTGGTAGTTGCAACAATCAGAATGATCTTGTCTCCCGAAATACCAGCAATCGCAGCGACCGCGGAGTCAGATTCCAACTTGTCCCTCAGCGCTGAAGCAAGTTCTCTAACCTGGTCAGCTGAATCAACTGCTCCAATGTTTTCAAGTACTACTTTTGCTCCACCAATTCGCTTGGCAGATTGGGCAAGCTCCGGAAGTTTGCTCTTTAGTTGTTCCATCGAAAGTGAAGCCAATTTGCGTTGGGCGGCGCGAAGCTCGTCAACCGTGGTTTGAATCTTCTCGGCCAGCTGTTCGCGAGGCACTTTGAGAGATTCGGTCAAAGCTGCTACCAGTGCACGCTCGGCAGCAAGTGCTTGAAAAGCTTCGAAGCCCACATATGCTTCTAGCCTTCGAGAGCCGGAACCCACAGAAGCTTCACCAATGATGGAAACTAAACCAACCTGTGAGCTTCTAGAAACGTGAGTTCCACCACATAGCTCTCTTGACCAAGGTCCGCCAATCTGGATTACTCGAACACTCTCGTCGTAGGTTTCACCAAATAGAGCTACTGCTCCGAAATCTTTTGCCTCTTTCACGCTCTTGAATTGGGCGCTAACAGCAAGATCCTGACGGATAGCTAGGTTCGTCACTTCTTCGATTTCTGTTCTTGTCGCCTGAGACAAAGCCTCACTCCAAGAAAAATCCAAACGCATGTAGCCAGGTTTGTTGTATGAACCTGATTGCAAAGCTTGTGGACCAAGAACCTGGCGAAGCGCTGCGTGAACAACGTGGGTGGCGGAATGAGCCTGAGCTGCACCTAATCTCCATTCGGGAGAAACTTCGGTTGAAACTTTTGAGCCGACTGCGACCGAGCCGCGCTTAACAACAACGGAGTGTGAAACAAGACCCTTGACCGGCTTTTGCACATCAAGAACTTCGAGCGATAAGCCATCTCCAGTGATGAAGCCCGAATCACTATCCTGCCCACCGGACTCGGCATAGAAACTTGTCTCGTCCAGCAATACTTCAGCAATGTCGCCTTCTTTGAGCTCCTTGACAACTAGGCCGTCGCGAATAAGTCCAATGACCTTTGCTCCTGACACAAGTTGTTCGTAACCAGTGAACTTTGTGACCCCGAGAGAGCGGAACTCACCATAGACCGAAAGGTCAGCATTGGTAGATCTTTTCTGCTTCGCATCGTCCTTGGCTCGCTGACGTTGAACATTCATCAGTGAAGTGAATTTGTCTCTATCAATTTCCAAGCCAGCTTCCTGAGCAATTTCGAAGGTTAGATCAACAGGAAATCCATAAGTATCGTGCAGAAGGAAGACGCTGTCCCCCGTAAGGGCTGAAGACTTCGAGGATTTGGCTTTGGCTATTTCCTCATCGAGAACCAAAAGACCGGAGTTTAGGGTGCGAAGAAAAGCTTCTTCTTCGTTTACAGCAGTTCGCAAAATTCGCTCGAAGTCTGTTTCCAGCTCGGGGTAGCTTGCTTTCATGGCATTTTTCGAAGCAGTAAACAGCTCTTTGAAAACCGGGGTCTCTACGCCCAGTAATCGCATAGCTCGAACAGCTCTTCTCAAAAGTCGCCTTACAACGTAGCCGCGAGCATCGTTGGCAGGTGTGACGCCATCGCCTATCAGCATCAATGCTGAACGAACGTGATCGGCCACAACACGAAGGCGAACATCATCATCTGAATCAGCGCCGTAAGTCTTGCGCGAGAGTTTGGCCGCCAAATCAAGCACTGGTCGCACTTCATCGATTTCATATAAGTTGTCAACGCCTTGCATCAAAAATGCAACACGCTCAAGTCCCATGCCCGTGTCAATGTTCTTTGAAGGCAGTTCACCCAGAATTTCAAAGCTGTCTTTACCGGTTCCCTGTCCACGCTCAAACTGCATGAACACCAGGTTCCAAATCTCGATGTATCGGTTCTCGTCGGCTTCAGGGCCACCTTCTGAACCGTAGGCCGGGCCGCGGTCGTAGTAGATCTCTGAGCAAGGACCTGCAGGTCCTGGCTGGCCAGTTGACCAGTAGTTGTCCGCCATGCCGCGCTTTTGAATACGCTCGATCGGAACATTTGCCACATCGCGCCAAATCTTGATTGATTCGTCATCGTCCTGGTAAACGGTCACCCAAAGCAATTCAGGATCTAGCTCTAGTCCACCCTTTGCCTTGCTGGATGTTAAAAACTCCCACGCGTAGGCGATTGCTTCTTTCTTGAAGTAATCACCGAATGAGAAATTGCCATTCATCTGGAAAAAAGTTCCGTGACGGGTGGTCTTACCTACTTCTTCAATGTCCAGTGTGCGAACACACTTTTGAACACTGGTTGCTCTCTTGTAGGGAGCTGGCACGAGACCGGTCATGTAAGGAATGAATGGAACCATTCCTGCCACAGTGAACATCAGAGTTGGATCTTCAGAGATTAGAGACGCGGAGGGCACAATCTCGTGATCCTTGCTGGCGAAATAGTCGAGCCAGCGCCGACGAATCTCGGCGGTCTTCAATTTAAACCCTTACTTACCAGCAGGCTTGGATTTTGGTCCGGTCTTCTTTGAAGCAGCGGACTTAGATCTAGCAGCGGTGGTCTTTGCAGCTGCCGGCTTGCGCTTCGGCTTGGAAAGTTCCGCCTCACGCTCCTGGAATCCCTCAAGTACTGCATCGCGAAACTCAGAAACAGAAGCCTTGGCTTCCTCGTAGGCCTTACGAGCAGCAGGGTTCTCTTCAATCTGTCGCGCAGCAACAGCACCAATAGCTATGCCTGCTATGAACCAAACTAGTTTCTTCATATCTCTACTTCTTCTTCTTTCCGAGTAGGTTGCTTAATACTCCACCGTATCCAGCAAGCTTGGCAAGAGTTCCTCCCATGGATGCAGTGAAGGAGCTAACAAGAGATGACAGGTTTGTTGTGACTGATGAGACATCTGTCGTGATCGAATCAATCTTCTTGAGCTGACGGTTAGTCTCCTCAAGGGTTAAAGTCAGTTCAGAAACCAACGGAGTGAGCTCTTCAGTCATCAGAGAAACTGAATCTGCACTCTTGTCGAGTAGCTTCCCGAGCTTCAGGATAGGAACTGCAAGGAAGAGCACCAGCAAAACGAATCCACCCGCAGCAATTAAGCTTGCGATCTCAGATCCTGACATGGTGCCCTCCTTGTCTAATTCTCGAACTATCGAGCGGCGTAGTACTCAACCACAAGCTGAACTTCACAAGTGACTGGAACTTCGGCTCGAAGTGGACGACGCTCTAGAGTGACGTGAAGCTTCTCTAGCTCAACGCTCAAGTAGCCAGGAAGTGGAGGAAGCACGTCAACGTGTCCACCAGCTGCTGCTACCTGGAACGGTTCAGTCTTTTCGCTCTTGGCGTGCACGTGAACCAGCTGACCTGGCTTTACGCGGAACGAAGGACGGTCCACTCTCTGTCCATCAACCAAAATGTGGCGGTGAACAACAAGCTGACGTGACTGCGCAATTGTGCGAGCAAATCCAGCACGCAGGATGATTGCGTCAAGACGCATCTCTAGAAGCTCAACAAGGTTCTCACCGGTTAGACCAGGTGCGCGCTTTGCTTCTTCGAAGGTCTTCTTTAGCTGTGCTTCACGAATACCGTACTGCGCCCTTAGACGCTGCTTCTCGCGAAGACGAACGGCGAAGTCGCTGTCTGCCTTGCGCTTGGTGCGACCGTGCTCACCTGGAGCGTAGGGACGCTTTTCTAAATACTTGGCTGCCTTTGGGGTTAGTGCGATCCCGAGTGCGCGTGACAGACGGGTCTTACTGCGAGTACGCGATGTCTTAGACACTGCTTCCTTTCAAGTTATTCCAACAAAAAGTAAAAGCAATAGAGGAATGCCTTCTTGTTGCCGAGAAAGGTCTGCTAAATGACACTCGCTATTTGATCAACCCTTCGCAGCCGCGCTAAGGGTTCAAATTGGCAACCTTGAAAGTTTAGCACCGGCAAGTTGGCCTCATCAAGCCTTTTTGCCCCGAATAATGGCTCGAAGTGCCTCCAGGCGCTCGGCAAATGCGCGTTCTTGACCAAAAGGCTTTGGCACGTAATAGTCCCGAGGTTCGCCTAGGTATTGCTGTTCAACAACCGCATTTGCCTCATCATGTGGATACGCGTAGCTTCTATCCGCGCCCGCTCTGGCCGAATAAGAGCTCCGCAGATAAATAGGAATAGCAGGTGTGAACCCAGCTCGAACTTCCTCTAACGCTGAATTGATAGCCAAATAAGCCGAATTGGACTTTGGAGCCAGCGCTAAGTAAATGCTCACCTGGCTAAGTGCAATCCTTGCTTCCGGCATTCCAATTGCCGCGACCGTGTCGAAAGCAGCCACCGCCAAAGGTAAAGCAGATGAATCAGCTAGGCCAATATCTTCTGAGGCCAGGATCATCAAGCGTCTAGCAATGAATCTAGGGTCCTCTCCCCCTTCAAGCATCCGAGCCAGATAGTGCAGTGCGGCATCAGGGTCTGAGCCTCGAATTGATTTAATGAAAGCGCTTATGGTGTCGTAGTGCTGCTCACCTTCACGGTCGTATCTGACCAGTGCAGTTTCCAGTGCAGCTAACACATCCTCGAGAGATATCTCGGCAGGCTGGGCAGCTGAAAACTCCAGCGCTCTAGAAGCCGAGGCATCCAGCACCGTCAACGCTCTTCTCGCGTCACCTCCAGCTATCTGGCAGATTCGAACCACTGCATCGTCCGATGCTGTGACCTTTCCCATTAGCCCAGTTGGATCCAGAAGCGCTTTTCTAACTAAATCTGCAATGTCGGATTCTTCAAGCGGCTCGAGTTTTACAACAAGAGAGCGTGAAAGAAGAGGTGCGTTTACAGAAAAGGAAGGATTCTCCGTAGTGGCAGCGATCAGAATGATCCATCCTGCTTCTACTGCTGGTAGTAGCGCATCCTGTTGGGCCTTTGAGAACCTGTGAATCTCATCTAGAAACACGATCGTGGCTACCGAATAAAGCTCCTGGTCGAGCCGGGCCTTTTCAATGACTTCGCGCAGTTCTTTGACCCCGGTGGAAACTGCCGAAAGTTCAACGAATCTTCGTCCTGATGTGTTTGCTACCGCCTTGGCAATAGTTGTTTTTCCAGTTCCAGGAGGACCCCAAATCACGACTGAGGTGCTTGGCGGAGTTTGACCCTCCGGTTTTTTGGCAAGCATCGAAAGTGGTGATCCCTGAGCAAGGGCTTTGTTCTGACCCACAACCCCTTCAAGCGTTCTTGGCCTCATTCGAGCAGCCAAAGGCCCACTAGAGCTGAAGAGGGAATCGTTCATTTCTCAAGAGTATAAGAAGCCCCTACAAAAGCTTTGTAAACTCTCTATGGACCATAAAGCTAGGGAGAAACCAACGTGAGCACGCAGAAGAAGATTGCGAACGCAGCCGCTGAAAGACTGGAATCATTTCAGGCAAAGCAGACACTCGAAACCGCAAAAGCATCAAGACGCAAGTCGGACAACCGCCTCGCTGTCATGTTCGGAGTTGGCGCAGTAGCCCTGGCACTTGTTGGTCAATTTGCTTACTTTAGTTTTGGCCCAGGTGTTGTGACTGAATCCGCAGAGGCTCCACCGGTTGAAAACTCTGAGCTTGTCCCAGATATCGCTCTTGCAGAATCTCGAGTTTGGACAGGATCGATGAATGTTGGAGAAGCAACTCTCGAGCTTGAGCTTGATGGAGTAAATGCGCCTCAGGCCGTTGCTAACTTTGTTTCACTTAGCCAGTCAGGTTTCTACGAAGGAGTTTCCTGTCACCGCCTAGTCACCGACGGCATTTATGTCCTTCAGTGCGGAGATCCGGATGGAACCGGTGGTGGTGGACCAGGCTACAACTTCGGGCCAATTGAAAATGCCCCAGCCGATGACTCTTACGTCACTGGATCGCTTGCTATGGCTCGAGTTGGCGGCAACGGAAGCAGTATGGGGTCTCAGTTCTTTATCGTCTACCAAGATTCGAGGATTCCTTCCGATGACGCAGGTGGCTACACAATTTTCGGCAAGATCACCTCAGGACTTGATGGCCTCGAGCCCGTTATTAGCGC
>Ga0247844_1000225_pt1 | contig 123094 bp, 92 predicted proteins | sample LaCtaG_FD_192421 | JGI IMG/M metagenome (GOLD analysis project Ga0247844, IMG submission 192421) | Freshwater microbial communities from meromictic Lake La Cruz, Castile-La Mancha, Spain - LaCruzMarch201714.5m_1 | ecosystem: Environmental > Aquatic > Freshwater > Lake | place: Spain: Castile-La...
TACACCGCTAAGATACTAAATATAAGCGATATACCAAAATATATTTAAACTAAATTTCCTGCTTTTTATCAAAAATAAACAGAATAGTTTTTCTCGCTTTTAATCTGTCAAAGTAGAATTAAATAGGAACACAAAGTAAGATTATTTTTTTTGATTTACAAAATTTTAAACCAAATTTTGTCCATTATATACGGTATATTAGTTGTAGGGAAGTATTCGGAAATTTTAATACGTTAATATGTAATGAAATAATGCAATTTATTTGTTTTAAAAATTATGAAATTAATTGTTTTTTCACTCTGAAATCTAGTGTTTCGTAAGGTAAAATAATTTATTTTAAATTGAAAATAGGTATTACGAATACATTTAATACTTGAAAAAATGGTATGTTTGTTTTTTTGTATCAAAATTGAAAGTATTTGGTTGATTGTTGATAGTATGTTTTGCTACATCGCAATACATTTGTACAATTCTAATATGACATTTATCAACTCAAAAATTATGAAAAAATCAATTTTCCAAACAATTACAATTTTTCTAGTATTATTACTTATAAGTGCCAATATTAAAGCCAATATTCCTATTGGTCAAAGTCAGAGGATAAGTGAGAATTGGCAGTTTTTACGTAGCGATTTAGGTGGAATTTGGGAAGCCGTTCGACCTGCAGCTCCTGAATCGCCGGAGAGTGTTCAAATTTGGGAAAATGTAACCTTGCCGCATTGTTATAATGCCCTCGATGCCCTCGACCCTAAAGGTAATTATTATCAAGGCCCTACTTGGTACAAAACATTGATATCGCCTGAAAATCCACAAGGAAGAGTATTTTTACACTTCGAAGGAGTAGGGCAGGAGGCCGACGTTTATATTTACACCACCAAAGTGGGTAGTCATGTAGGTGGTTACGACGAATGGAGTGTGGACATTACCGATGCTGTTGAAAATTTCAAAAAAACAGATGTTTTCAAAAAGCAATTTTTCTCCAAAATACCATTATCGATTCGGGTTGATAATTCGCGCAATTTGGAGCGAATTCCTTCTGCCATGTCCGATTTTAATGTGTATGGAGGTATTTACCGCCATTTGAATTTGGTTTATGCACCTGCGGTAACGTTCAAAAAACCAGCTATCGAAAGCGTTGTACAGCCCAAAACTAATAATACAACTATTAGTATTTCAACCTCACTATTGAATTTTTCAGATGCTGAAACAGCTACTGTTTTGGTGAAATTACTTTCGCCTGATGGCAAACAAGTTGCTGAAAAATTGGAAATTGTCAATTTAAAGAAAAGCAATGATTCCAAAATTTGTTTTGAAATAAAAAAAGCTGTACTTTGGTCACCCGATTCACCAAAATTATATACTTGTATTGTACATTTGAAAAGTAAAGCTGGCGAACAGATTTTTACCGAAAAAATTGGCTTTCGATATTTTGAGTTTGTTGAAAATGGTCCGTTTATGCTTAATGGTAAGCGGTTGTTGCTTAGGGGCACGCACCGCCACGAAGACCATGCAGGAGTAGGTGCAGCTATGTCAGATGCGCAAATTACGCAAGAAATGAAGTTGATAAAGGAAATGGGAGCCAATTTTATAAGGTTAGGACATTATCAGCAATCGGAATTGGTGCTCGACTTGTGTGACGAATTAGGTTTGGTAGTTTGGGAAGAAATTCCTTGGTGTAGAGGCGGTTTAGGAGGTAAGGTTTATCAACAACAAGCCAAAAGGATGCTCCAAAATATGATAGCCCAACACCGAAATCATCCATCTATTGTACTTTGGGGCATGGGGAATGAAAATGATTGGCCGGGCGATTTTGCTGAATTTGACAAAGACAAAATCAGAACATTTATGAAAGAATTACACGATTTGTCGCATTCGTTAGATTCTACCCGTGTTACATCTATCAGGCGTTGTGATTTTTGTAAGGATATTATTGATGTGTATTCTCCTTCTATATGGGCGGGTTGGTACAGAGGTGTTTATACTGATTATTTAAAAGCCAGTGAAACGGAAAAAAACAAAGTAAAACACTTTTTGCATGTGGAGTGGGGTGGCGATAGTCATGCTGGCCGAAACTCTGAACATCCAACTTACGGACTCGATAGAGTAAATCCGAGTCAGAGTGCCGATGAACGAGCAGGCGATGCAACCTTAAAAGGTGGTACACCACGCGTTTCGAAAGATGGCGATTGGAGCGAATCATATATGGTTGAATTGTTTGATTGGCACTTGAAGGAACAGATAAAAATGCCTTGGTTGACTGGCACAGCAGCTTGGGTTTTTAAAGATTTTTCCACTCCATTACGACCCGAAAATCCTATTCTATATATGAATCAAAAGGGAGTTGTGGAACGAGACTTGACACCAAAGGAAAGTTATTATGTTTTTCAATCGTATTGGGCACAAAAACAAATGTTGCATATTTACGGTCATTCATGGCCAATACGATGGGGAGCTGAAAACGAGATTAAAACCTTCAAGGTGTTTTCAAATTGCTCCAAAGTGGAATTAATTTTGAATGGTAAAAGTTTAGGGGTAAAACAACGGGTAACTGACGATTTTCCAGCAGCAGGGCTGCGCTGGGATGCTGCACCACAAGTAGGTAAAAATACACTTAAAGCCATTGCTACTGTAAAAACCAATACAAAAAAAGACAGTATTTTAGTTGATGAAATATGTTTTGAATATCAGACAGAAAAATGGGGTAAAGTATCTCAGATAACTTGTAAAACGATTCCTATTTCGGAAAGCGAAATGTGGGTGGAAGCTCAACTCTTAGATTCCAAAGGAGTAAAATGCCTCGATGCTCGCGATTATATTGAATTTGATATAGTTGGTGATGATGTACTTTTAATTAATCAAGGAACTGCAAGTGGTTCGTCAAAAGTTCAGGCCCAAAATGGTAGAGCTCGAGTTAAAGTAATATTAAAGGGTAAAAATAGCATTGTGTCAGTGAAGTCGGCTAAAGCTAAAACTCAGTTGGTGAAAATTTAATTCTTTCATTGATTATGAAATCTCAAATTTTTAAATTAAAATTCAATGGTTTTTTTAGCTTTTGAATAATTCGTTTTTTATGTTTAAAAACATATATCGTAAAAAAGTGCTTCAAAAATTTTGCTGTGAATATAAAATGTCCTACTTTTGGTCGACCAATTAAACTGGTCGACCAATTAATAGTGTCAAATAATTGGTTATTAATCTGAAAATAAATGCATTATATTTAGTTTTGTAATAATACAACCATAAATATCTTTAATTTTAATTTTTTAAATACATGAAAAAAACAAGTAAATTATTTCTCTGGAAATCATTGCTCGGTTTTGTAATTCTAATTACAAGTACAGCAAGTTCATTTTCGCAGATGAAAGTGTCAGGAACTGTTACCGACGGTAACAAAGATCCACTTATTGGAGTAACAGTATTGGTGAGTGGCTCAAAATCTGGTACGATTACCGATTTTGATGGAAAGTATTCCATTCAGGTGCCTAACAACAAAGTATCCATTGCCTTTTCGTACATTGGTTACAAAACCGTTTTGAAAGAGGTTGGAAATTCAACTGTTATCAATGTGGTTTTGGAAGAAGATGCCAAAGAAATGGACGAAGTAGTAGTTGTGGCTTATGGAACACAACAAAAATCGCATTTAACAGGCGCTATCGCAAAACTTAAAAATGATAAGTTAGACGAGATTCCAGTTGCCAATATTGAACAGGCATTACAAGGTAAAATGGCCGGTGTTCAAATTATGAATACAAATCCAGAAGCTGGCGAAGCAGCACAAATACGTGTTCGTGGCATGGGTTCGATAAGTGCCAATGTTTCACCATTGATAGTTATCGACAATGTACCAACTCCTGATGGACTTTCAGCAGTAAGTATGGGCGACGTTGAATCTATTGAAGTGTTGAAAGATGCTTCATCATCAGCTCTTTATGGTTCGCGTGCAGCAGGTGGTGTTATTTTAATTACAACCAAAAGCGGAAATGTGAAAAAACCTAAGTATAATTTTAAAATGTATACAGGTATTCGTCAAGCATTGAAAATGCCTGATATGCTTTCGCAAAAAGAATTGATGGAACTTTATATGAATGAAGCCGACCTTCGTAGAATGGATCCACTGGTAGATGGCTCAGCTACTACCATGAAGTACAATATGATGACAACAGGTGATCAGGCAGCCTATTTAATTGAAAAATACTTTGCCGACGCCCCCACCGATTGGGTTGGAGATGCTTTGCGTCCTTATGGAACAAACAATAATTATCAGTTAAGCGCTTCGGGTGGCGATAAAAACCTGAAGTATTATATATCTGGTAATTACACGGGCGAAAATGGCATTATGAAAAACAGCACCTACGATAAATATACATTTAGAGCTAAATTGGACGCTGCTTTATCAAAAAGTATAACAGTAGGTTTCAGCTTGTCGCCTACATTTAGCCGCAAAGAAAACCCGGGAGTTGATTTGAATAATTATGGTCGTTATCCAACTTGGCTACCTATCCGACATAACGAAGCCACTGCAAATTTAACGGGAAAAAACATTGGCGATTATGCAACACAATCTGATTTCAACGGAACCATCATATCAGGTGAAGGGTTAAACGGAGAAATATGGAACATTACAGGAGCAAATCCAGGTGGATCGAGCCAACAAAATCCTACTTCTATTCGCGAACGGATTCAAATTTTTACCGATGATTATCGCTTGCAAAGCAATGCATATATTTCGGTTAATTTAATGAAGGATTTGGTATTTAAAAGCTCAAATAGTGTTTATCTGGCTTATAAAGAGTACAATAAAAAACAAAAAACATCTGCTCAAACATTTGGTGCCCCTAACCAATTGGATAGGTTAATGAATTTACGTACAGAATTACTAACTGAAAACACCTTGAATTATACTAAAAAAATTGGCAGTCATGAAATAGGAGCATTGGCTGGTTTTACTTTACAGAAAACGGGTAGTAAGTTTAATAAAATGGTAGGAACTAACTTTCCTGATGAAGATTTACTCTCGTTCAATATGTCAACGTTTATATTGGTTGATAATCCGTCGACAGGTGTAAATGGCTCTACCAGTTATTATTATACCGAAGCATTAATGTCCTATTTGGGTCGTATAAATTATGCTTACAAAGGGAAATACTTAGGTTCGGTAAGTATGCGTGCCGATGGTAGTTCTATTTTTGCAGCAGGACATAAATGGGGTACATTCCCTGCCGGATCTATTGGTTGGCGAGCCTCAGAAGAAAGTTTTATGAAAGAACTTACGTGGCTATCAAACCTTAAATTCCGTTTGAGTATGGGCTTAACAGGGAACAATAAAATTCCACAATATGCCTATATGAATCTTATGAATACGAACAATTATGTAACAGGCGCTGGAACAGGCTCTATTCAATCAGGTTTATCGGCTAATGGTTCATCACTTGGAAATCCCGAAATTACCTGGGAGCAAACAAGCGAAACCGATTTAGGAATTGATATAGGTTTTTTTAATAGCCGTGTGAATTTAACGGTTGATATGTACAATTCGTACACCATTCAACTCTTATTGCAACAACCTGCTATGTTCATTACTGGCCATCAAATGTTTTGGAATAATATAGGACGAGTAAACAATAAAGGACTTGAACTTGAACTAACAACGACCAACTTTGATACAAAAAATTTTAAATGGAAAACTTCGGCTAATTTCTCTACAAACAAAAACACCCTTATCAGCTATGGCACACAGGACCATGTAGATAATTTTGGTGAACGAAGTGAAGTATATCGTGCCATTGTAGGGCAACCTGCCATTCAGTATTTTGGATATAAGAGTGCAGGCGTTTGGACCACCTTTGAGGAAGTGGCAGCAGCAAAAGCAGTTACCGATATAAATGGCGTTCCTTTTAACTATACCAAATACGCACCTATTGTAGGAGGTTTAAAAGTAGAAAATACCAATGGCGATAATGCCATTAATACCGACGACCGTGTTGTTTTAGGTTCACCTTTTCCTGATTTCACATGGGGTATTACCAATACATTCACTTACAAACAATTCGATTTGAGTTTTATGTTTCAAGGTGTGCAAGGTGGTATGTTGATAAATGGAAATATTAATTACAATGAACAACTGCGGACCAATATGGCTTATGTGAAAAATAGATATTTAAGTCCAAACTTCCCTGGCGATGGTAAAACAGTATATGGAACTACTACCAATGGTGGTGACCTTATGTTGAGCGATTATTGTATGGAAGATGCATCTTATGCTGCCTTACGCGATATGTCGTTTGGTTATAGTTTACCTACTAAGTTAGCCAAAAAAATTGGTTTAAGTGCAGTAAGAGCCTATTTCTCTGGTCAAAACTTATTGTATTTTATGGGTTCAAATTATAGAGGAATAAATCCTGAAGCCCGCAAAGAAAGCAATAATGCTGCTGATCAGGATTTCTCGCCAAATCCGCAGGACAACAATAATAATCCATTGCGAGATGGTTATCAACGTGGAGCTTTCCCATTGAATAGAACTTATACAATTGGCTTCGACTTAACTTTTTAATCCACTAATTGCTTAAAATTACAAAAAATGAAAAAAATAAAATATATTATAACCGTTTTGTCAGTACTATTCACATTAAGTGCTTGTGAAGATATACTTACTGACAAACCCGAATCGGTATTATCGCAGATTGACTTTTACACCAACCCTACTCGTATCAATTTAGGTATAATGGGTTGTTATGCCGGCATGGCCAATGTAACAGCTGTAGAATGGAAATTTACCGAGTTCAGAAGTGATAATACCTGCAATGCAAACACAGGTTCAGGTTCAGGCGAAAGGGTCGATATTTGTGATATTGCATTTTTTCGCCCATCGTCCAGTATGCCCATGATCAAAGATTATTGGTACCGAATATTTCAAAATATTTCAAGTATCAATGCTGTTTTGCCATCTGTGGTTGATAATAAATACGTTACTATCGAATCGAAACGTGCTCAGTTCGAAGGTGAATTGCTTTTTATGCGGGCTTATCATTATTATACCCTGGTAAATCTTTTTGGCGATATGTTTAAAGTAACTAAGGTAATTGGGCCAAACGAAGCAAAGAAAATTGTTCGCAGTCCGGTAAGTGAAATTTACGACGAAATAATTATCCCCGATTTGATTAAAGCTGCCGCTGAAGCACCAAGTAATTATACTATAGCTAGTGATAAGGGAAGAATTACTAAATGGGCTGCAAAAGCCATGTTAGCCAAAGTGTATATGCAATTGGGAGGACCTGACAATCTGGCGTTGGCAAAACCACTATTACAAGAAGTGATGGCAGCAACCGATTTTGGTTTACTTACCGATAAAGGAACTTCTACAAGTGCTTTTGCTAATATCTTTAATGTAGCTAATGAGATGAACAAAGAAATTATTTTTGCTGTACGCTACTTAGGTGGAACTTCGGGCATTGGATCTCCTTTTTGGACTAATTTTGCACCAGATGGTTCAGCTAATATTTTCCTTAAAATTGGCACTCCCGAAGGCAATAATAATCCAACGTTAGAAATAATGAGCCTTTTTGCTTCGGATGTGAAAGATACACGTTCGGCAGCTAGTTTTGGAACTTGGCAAAAAACTCCAACAACTTCCATTCCATATATCTCAAAATATCAGGATGCTACTATGTCGCAGTCCAAACAATCGGAAAATGACTGGCCTGTAATACGTTATGCTGATATCGTATTGTTATATGCTGAGTTGTTAGCGCAGGATCCGGCAGGATTTGCAACTGCTCATATCGAAGTAAACAAAGTACGTGCCCGTGCAGGTGTTGATCCGCTACCAGCATTTACTTCTACCACCGAGGCTTTGGATGCTGTGTATAAAGAACGTAGATTAGAACTGGCATTTGAAAACCAACGTTGGTATGATTTACTACGAATGAACAAATCGTATGGTGATCCGGACAAAGCAATGAGCATTTTAAAAACACATCATTTTACAACTGATTGGGCTTTGCTTTATTCTAAATACAGTCCAATTTTACCTCCAATCGAGAGTTTCTTTATCAACGATCGCTTGTTGTTGCCAATTCCACAAACCGAAATTGACACCAATAACGAAATGGTAATTAAAAATAATCCAAGTTATTAATTTATATAAATATATGATTATGAATAAGATATATAAAAATTATCAATTACTGATAATTACATTGTTAGTGCTGGTTAGTATTGGATTTGGGTCTTGTACCATGGACGATCCATTAACCGTAGTAACTCCCAAAACGCTGGATGAATTTAAAACACAAATGACTGCATATCTTGCCAAAGAGAAAATGATGGTAGATACTGCTAAAGTTGGTTATAATGTGAATAATCTCAAATCAACAACCGATTCAACAACTGTAAAAGCGCCATATCTGGCAGCTATTGTAGCTGCTCAGGCAGTTGTTAATGACCCAGCAGTTACTATTGCACAAATTGCAACTGCAGACAAATCGTTAGCTACACCAGGGAAGGCTTTTTGGTCCGCAATTTGGATAACCGACCGTAGACAGTTGAATGATTCGATTGTGGCTGCTTCAGCCCTGAATGCAGCAACTCTTGAAGGTACTGAAGGAGGACAAGTATTGTCTGATGCAAAAGTTGCATTTACAACAGCAATTTCAAATGCAACTAAAGCACGTGGAACAACCGCTTTATCGGCATTGCAAATTAAATTAGCTGGCGAGGCACTTACCACTGCCAAAAAAGCTTTTGTTTCGGCAATAACGCCATTGGATTTCAATACGTTTCTGGCAAAATCGAAAAGCTATGTAGCTGAACAAAAAGCCAAAGTTGAGGCATCGGTGGCCGGATACAACATGGGTGAATATGTGACGCTTACACGCACAAATTATCTGACAGTGGTTCTTGCAGCCAACGATTCGGTTAACAAATCAGGTATTACACACACGGGTATTTCAAAAGCTATAACTAATATGATAGCTCCGAAAGCAGCTTTTGTTCCATTCGTTGCTGATCATCGTCCACTGAATGACACAATTATTATTGCAGAAACTTTAAATCCAACATTTGTGGTTGGCACAGCTAAAGGACAGGTTGTAACAGCAGCTAAAACGGCATTTACAACTGCTATTACCACAGCTAAAACTGCACGCGAAAACGTATTACTAACAGATGGTTTAACAAAAGCAGCTCGTTTTAAAATGGGACAAGCTATTTTTACCATTCAGGCAAGTATTGTGTTGGGCGATTTGATTATTGATAGTAATTCATTAAAAGCAGCTACACCTATTGGTACCGCAGTAGGACAAGTATCGAGTGCAGCCAATTTTGTGTTCAATAAAGCAATTACGGATGCCACAACAGTACGAAATGCTGGAGCGAGTACTTATGCACAAATGAATTCGGCCATTTCTGCACTAAATACTGCAAAAATAACTTTTACAAATTCGATTAAAAAATAAATTCAAAATTCTGATTTCCAAACAATTATAAAATGATTGCTAAATCTAAAATTCTCATTTCATTGGCATTTTTTTTGTGTATAAATGCTTTCCCGGTAACTTACAAAGTTGGTAACCTCGAAGAATACAAACAAAAATCCAAATCCTTACAGGCGGGTGATACAATTATTCTTGCCAACGGAGTATGGAACGATGCACAACTCGTATTTAAAGGCAAGGGTGAAGCTGGTAAAAATATCAGTTTAGTAGCCGAAACGCCCGGAAGAGTATTTTTACAAGGTAAATCTTGTTTAAATCTTTCAGGCAATTGGCTTAATGTATCAGGTTTGGTTTTCAAAAACGGATACACACCCAAAGAAGTGGTTATTGATTTTAGAACAAGCTCAAAGGATTATGCTTACAATTCGATGGTATCAAACTGTGTAATTGATAAATTCAATCAACCGGTGAAAGATTCCATGGATCATTGGGTTGGAGTTTACGGCAAAAAAAATGTGGTTGAATATTGTTATTTGGGTGGAAAATCCAACGATGGAACAACTTTGGTGGTGTGGCCAAACGATTCAAATTCAATTAATAACGGTCATTTGATTTACCGCAATTATTTTGGAGCGCGACCACGATTAGGTGCCAACGGAGGTGAAAGTATCCGCATTGGAACAAGTCAGGTTTGTCATTTAAGTTCCGGAACAATTGTGGATGGCAATTATTTTGAGCATTGTAATGGTGAAGTGGAAGTGATTTCGAATAAATCGTGTGATAATATATTGGTAAACAATACCTTTTACGAATGCGAAGGCAGTTTGGTATTGCGTCATGGTAACAATGCAACTGTTGCTGGCAACTGGTTTATTGGTAACGGTAAACCATTTACCGGTGGAGTTCGTGTGATAAACGAAGGACACAAAATTTACAACAATTTTTTCTATAAACTGGCAGGTGAAGATTTTCGATCGGGATTAACCATCATGAATGCCATACCTGATTCTCCTCCAAATGGTTATGCACCGGTAAAAAATGTGATTTTTGCTAATAATACATTTTACGATTGTGCATTTCCGTGGGCTTTTGGAGTGGGTTTTGGCGAGCGAAATCGCACTGTTAAAGCTGAAAGTACTCTTTTGTTGAATAACCTGGTGTATTGCCCCAATACTAAAGACCTTGTAAAATATTACGACCAAACCGATGGTGTGCGTTTTGATAATAATATAATGATAAACAGTGCCGGAAATAGTTCGGACAAGGGAGCGGTATTAAGTGAAGCGCTTAAAACAAAAGTGAATGGTTACGACGCTGTTTATGCTACACTAAAAGCCAAGAAATTGCCTTATGTAAAGTTTGATATTCTTGGACAATTGCGTGGAGAAGCTGTTGTAGGTGCTTTTCAGAATAATGGTGAAAAACCAGTACTGGAATATGCTTCAGCAAAAAATTGTGGACCTTCGTGGTATAAAGCAACAGCCGAAAATGCTCAGAAAAAAACAATTCCTACTGGAAAAACTATAACAGTAATAGCTGGAACGGATATACTGACTCAGGTGTTGAAAAAAGCCGGAAACGGCGATGTGCTGTTGTTGTCGGCTGGTGAGCATATTATTACGAATAAACTATCAATCAACAAAAGTATTACGCTGAAATGTGCTGATGAAAAGCTTAAACCAGTGATTAAACTAAAATCAACACGCGAAAACAATTCATTTTTCGAAATAGGAGCTAACGCCCGTTTAAGTATAGATGGAATAGCTATGAATGGTGATAGCAAAACACAGTTCCCAGCAAAATATGTATTTGCATCGGGCAAAGAAGGTGCTGTAAACTATGCATTACATTTGAATAATTGCGATATTTTTGATTTAAAAGTAGCTTCGGGCGCAATTTTCAAAGCCTATAAAACTTCGTATGCCGATTCAATTGTTATTAAAAATTGTATTTTAAGGGATTCGTATCGTGGCATAAGTTTAGCCGACGAGAAAGATGACATTGGTAAGTATAATGCTGAAAATGTGATTATTGACAATACTGTTTTTTCGAACATTGAGCAATTTGCTATAGATTACTACCGGGGAGGAAACGATGAATCGACTTTGGGAGGTCTGCTCATCATTGACCATTGTGTGTTCGACAATGTAGGCGTTGACGAAAAACAAACCATAATAAAATTAACCCGCATAGTAAATGTTGCAATTAGCAATAGCATTTTTGCCAATTCGATGGTTAAAACAAGTGTTCGTTTGTATGGAAATAAAAATAGCCTGACAAACTGTTGTTTTTCAAGCTGTGCCGACCCTAAAGCTGAAAGTGGCGCAACTATTAGTAAGATGAATCATGAATCGGTGAAATTTGAAAAGAAAAGTTTTAATTTGGATAAAAAGTCAAAGTTGAAAGGGCTGGCAACTGATGGTGGAAATATTGGGTTGAAATAGATGCAAGATTCAAGAGGCAAGAACTAAGATCTTGACTTATGACCAAAAGAAAACGTTAAATGAAAAACTTAATACTAATTTCCCTACTACTTGTTTCTATTAATTTTTCAGCACAAACTGTGCTGAATGCCAATGGTCCGGGTAGTACTTACGAATTAATAAACAGCGTATTAGCGCCTAATGGTGGCGATGTAGTTGAAAATCCGGAATGTGTGCATCCTGAATTTGGCCGACATATAGCCGAAGTGTGGGACAATGAGCTGAATCAGTATATATTTGAGTTTTACATTCACGTAACTCCCGATAACGACCGTTGCATCAATTTCGACCGTCAACGTTTGGAGATTAAAACTTACGATGCTTCGCCGGCTTCGCTCAAAGGAGTTGTTGGAGAAACAATTGAATACAAATGGAAATTTCGGGTTCCGGTTGGTTTTCAGCCTTCGTCGAGTTTTTCGCATCTGCATCAGATAAAAGCGGTTGGCGGTGACGAAGCTGATCCGATTTTTACATTAACAGCTCGTAAAGGGAGTCCGAATAAAATGGAACTCAATTATTACGTAAGTTCAGTGCTCAATTCTGAAAAACTAACATCGGTCAATCTTTCACTTTTCGAAGGAAACTGGGTGGAAGTAACTGAACGCATAAAAATTGACATTTCTAATGGCACGTACTCAATATCAGTAAAAAACATCGCTACCGGAGCTACAATTTTAACGTATTCGAATCCATCGATGCTCACTTTTCGTCCCGATAATACATTTATCCGACCTAAATGGGGAATATACCGAAGTTTGAATACTCCAGCCGATTTACGCGACGAAGCTATGCGATTTAATTCGTTTTCAATTCAGGAAAATCCGCCAACAACAGTGATTATTCCGCAATCGGGTGAGTCGAAAGTAGAAGTTATTCCAACAAAAATCAAAGGACAATATGAGTTAACATGTACTTTGAACCAAAATGCAAAAGTAAATTTGGAACTTTTTAATTTGAAAGGCGAAAAGTTAAAATCAAGTTTTGATAGCCTGGATTTTACTTGTGGTAAAACTACCAAAACAATTGACTTATCAAACTTTCCAAAGCAAGCATATTTACTGAAAATAAATGGTTTACAACAACAAATAACTCAGAAAATAATTTTGGAATAAACCAGCTTGGTGTAACTTATTAAACCATTACTTAAAAGGTCAGTCAAACTAAAATGATTGACCTTTTTCGATAAATTTCAGCATTTTATTTAATTTGAATGATAATTGAAAGCAATTGGTTTAAACTTGAAACTCCCTACTATTTTATATATCTAAATTTGTACTGGATTTAATCGAAATTTAAAGTTACAAATATGAATTTTTCACTCACAAAAAAACTAATAGTATTTGCAGCATTATTGTTAGCTACATTTACATCATTTGCAAACACAAAACAGCCCAAAATACCTTTAAAATTTATCGGGAATCAGACAAGTTTTATGTTGAGTTGTATCGATTCAGCACTAACAAAAACGCCCTTGTCGGACAAAAATACCAATTCTAAAAAACGCATATTGGTTACACCACGTAGCGTCGAATACAATGGAACATTGCGTATGATTCCATCTACCGATTGGTGCAGCGGCTTTTTTCCGGGTAACCTGTGGTGTATTTCGGAACTTACCGGAGATAAAAAATGGGAAAAATTGGCTGATAAATTCACGTTGAAAATTGAACCCGAAAAAACGAATGCCACCACTCACGACATGGGTTTCAAGATGCTTTGTAGTTTTGGTAATGGATATCGGATTACAAACAACGAGAATTATAAAAATATTTTGATACAATCGGCTTATACATTAATCAAACGTTATAATCCTAAAACCGGAGTCATCCTTTCGTGGGATCATAGTCGCGACAAATGGGTAAATCCTGTGATAATCGACAATATGATGAATCTGGAATTGCTGTTTTATGCATTTCATCATACCAGCGATTCTATATTTTATAAAATTGCTGTTTCGCATGCCAATGTAACTATGAAAAATCATTTCCGTAAGGATTATAGTTGCTACCATGTGGTGGATTACAACCCCGAAACCGGCGAAGTGTTAAATAAAACAACCCATCAGGGCTTGAACGATAGTTCGTCGTGGTCTCGCGGTCAAGCGTGGGCATTGTACGGTTACACAATGATGTATCGCGAAACAAAGGATATCAAATATTTGAATTTTGCAGAGAATATTGCATCATTCATTCTAAATCATAAAAATTTACCAGCTGATAAAATTCCGTATTTCGATTTCGATGCACCAGCTGGTAATAAAACGCCTCGAGATGTATCTGCAGGAGCACTTTACGCCTCCGCTTTGTACGAACTTTCGACTTATGAAACAACAAAAGCGGATTATTATCGCAATATGGCTAATGTAATTATGACATCGCTAAATAAAAGTTATCTTTGTAAATATAAGTCGAATAAAGGATTTTTATTGACGCATTCCACAGGTTCGTTTCCTCAAAATTCAGAAGTAAATGTACCGCTGATTTATGCTGATTATTATTACCTCGAAGCTTTAGTGCGTAGTAAAAAGTTGAAAGAGAAAGCTAAAATAGAATTTAATTCCAAATAAATTTCAAAATGAAGATTCAAAATATTTGTTTTGCATTAGTTGGTTTTTCTAGCTCAATGGCTTGCTTGCAAGCACAGCAAACAAAACAGCTTCCAAAAAATATTCTATTTATTGCAGTCGACGATTTGAAACCTATTTTAGGGTGCTATGGCGATAAAACAATAAAAACTCCAAATATTGATCGTTTGGCATCGCGAGGAACGGTGTTTATGAGTAATTACTGTCAGCAAGCAGTTTCAGGTCCAACTCGTGCCAGCATCATGACCGGATTACGCCCAGACCATACCCAAGTGTGGGATTTGAAAACCAAAATGCGTGATGTTAATCCGAATATTGTAAGTTTACCACAATACTTAATTACACAAGGTTTTAGTACCCAGGGAATAGGTAAAATTTACGATCCTCGTTGTGTTGATAAGCAATTGGACGATCCTTCGTGGAGCGTTCCTTATTATAAAAAAGCTCAAAATTATTTCAATTCTGCTACTGGTGAACCCGTGTTTGGTAATTATCAGCTAAAGGAAACCAAAGAATTGGCCGAAAAATTTAAAAACGAAGCGTTGGCAAAGGGAATGAGTCAAAATGATGCCCTGGACTACGCTTCCACAAAAATTAAACCCACAGTTGAACTTGCAAATGTAGTTGACAATGCTTATGTTGATGGGGCAAATGCACTTCAGGCAAAGGCAATTTTAGCGCAATTAAAACAAAAAAATCAGGCGTTTTTTCTTGCAGTGGGTTTTGTAAAACCACATTTACCTTTTGTGGCTCCTGAAAAATATTGGGATATGTACGACCGCGATAAAATGCCCATAGCAGCTTATCAAGAAAAAGCAAAAAACGGTGTTGATATGTCATATCATGCAGCTAGTGAGATGTGTGCTTATTCAGATATACCGGCTTTGTTAGAGTTTACCGACCAAAAGGATTTTGGCATTACATTGCCATTGGACAAACAAAAAGAGTTGATTCATGGCTATCACGCTGCGGTTTCGTACACCGATGCGCAAGTTGGGATTTTGCTTAATACACTGGATTCGTTGGGATTAACTGAAAATACAATTATTGTACTTTGGGGCGATCATGGCTGGCACCTTGGCGACCATAATCTGTGGTGTAAACATACAAACTTTGAACAAGCTACGCGAGCACCACTCATTATTTCTGCACCCGGATTTAAATCATCTAAAACTAGTTCTCCAACCGAATTTATAGACGTTTTTCCTACACTTTGCGATTTGGCTGGTGTATCCATTCCAACCAATTTGGATGGAAAAAGTTTAGTTCCTATAATGAAAAATCTAACTGCCAAAGTCAAGCAATTTGCTGTTAGTCAGTATCCAAGATCAACGAATGCAGTAGAAAATGCAAGATTGGGATACGCCGATGGGCATTTTATGGGTTATTCCATTCGCAACGAACGTTACCGATTTACTATGTGGCTGAAAGATGATTTTCGTTCGGACAAAGCGTATAATAAAGATTTAGTTGTAGCAGCTGAATTGTATGATTATCAGAAAGATCCACTGGAAAAGAATAATGTGGTAAATGAAAAATCGTACAAAAAAGTAGCCGCTGAAATGAATCAACAAATGATTGAATTTTTCAGAACACAAAATGCGCCTGTTGCTGACAAATTATTTCATGATTTGAAAGCAAATACGATAAAAATGGCTGAAAATCAATTAAAAATAAGACCTCAAACTGTAACTTCGGCTTCGTGTGTTCGCAGTGCTGGTGGTAAACACGATTATTATTCCGAAGGTACTTATTGGTGGCCAAACCCGAAAGATCCTAATGGTAAATACATTCAAAAAGATGGTCAGCGAAACCCTGATAACTTCGATGCACATAACGAAATGCTTAAAAAACTGAGTTGGATTGTTGGCACTCAAACATCGGCTTACTTGCTTACGGACAATAAAAAATACGTTGAAACAGCATCCAGACACTTAAAAGCGTGGTTTGCTGACACTACAACGCTAATGAATCCACATTTACTTTATTCACAAGCAATTAAAGGAATTTGTACCGGGCGCGGAATTGGCATAATTGATGCTACTCCATTCATTGAAGTAGCGCTTTCGGTAAAACAATTGGAACATTCGCCTTATTTTTCGACAAAACTAAATGCTGAGATAAAAGAGTGGTTTTCACAGTTTTTGAATTGGCTTGACACACATCCGTATGGAATTGCTGAAAAAAACTGGAAAAATAATCACGGTACGTGGTGGCACACGCAAGCGGCAGCTTATGCATTGCTTACAAATAATCAAACCATGCTCGACAGCATTCGCATTCGATATAAAACCATTTTATTACCAAAGCAAATGGCTTTGGATGGAAGTTATCCGGAAGAATTAGCACGTACCAAACCGTATTCGTATATGCAGTTCAATTTGGATGGTATGTCAACTTTGGTTGCTCTCATTTCGGATAAGAATAATGATTTATGGAATTATAAAACAGCCGATGGACGATCTATAGGCAAAGCGGTTGAATTTATGTATCCTTACATTGAAGATAAAAATAAATGGACATATAAACAGGATATCAGCGAATGGGATGAGCAACCGCGTTCTTCTGCATTTCTGTTTTTAGCAGCCCATGCTTATAACAATTTATCATATCTTGAAATGTGGAAATCGTTGGTTAATAAAAAGTTAGGAAACGAGAGTCTACGGAATTTACCAATCAAAAATCCATTGTTGTGGATGAATTTATAAAACAAAATATCAAAAAATAAAAATAATATCATGAATAAACTAATTCAAAATCAGGGACTTAATTTAGTGCTAATGGGCTTAGCCACTGTACCCGCATTCTCGCAGTCAAAAGATGTAAAAAGACCGAATATCTTGTTTATTGCCGTTGACGATTTAAAACCTTTAATTGCTGCTTATGGCGATAAAATTGCAGTTACTCCCGGTATGGACCGCTTGGCTAAAGAAGGGTTTGCTTTTCAGAATTGCTACGTGCAGCAAGCTATTAGTGGTGCTACACGTGCTAGTATTATGACTGGTATGCGCCCCGACAAAACAAGAGTGTGGGATTTGGTGACCGATTTTCGACAAGTAAACCCCAATGCTGTGAGTATTTCGGAGCATTTTATTAAAAATGGATATGAATCGGCTGCTACAGGCAAAATTTTTCACATGGGTAGTGCAGGGCCAGGTCACGATGCTCCATCTTGGACACTTCCTTATGTGAATGTAAAAGTTGCTACTTATGCAAATTCCACACCTGATAAAGGCAAAAAAGGACCAGCATTGGAAAGTGCAGATGTGCCTGACAATACCTATCAGGATGGTTTAGCTGCCGAGGAAGGCATTAAGTTGATGAATCAGCTAAAAGAAAAAGGCAAACCATTTTTCCTTGCTGTTGGATTTATTAAACCGCATTTACCATTTGTTGCACCCAAAAAATACTGGGATTTATATAAACGTGAACAATTCCAAATTGCTCCTTACCAGAAAAAAGCTGTAGGAAGTCCTGAAATGGCCTACCATGTTTCAGGCGAATTGAAAGGTTACACCGATATTCCGCAATTTGATAGTTATTCTGAAAAAGAATTGGAACATTTACCGGTTGATAAACAAAAAGAATTGATTCATGGTTATTATGCGGCAACTTCGTACATGGATGCACAATTGCAAAAGGTATTGAACGAATTAGATCGTTTAGGACTTGCCGAAAACACCATTGTAGTACTTTGGGGCGATCATGGCTGGCATTTGGGCGATCATGGATTATGGAACAAACATACTGATTTTGAGAATGCTACACATGCATGTATGTTGATGCGCGGAACAAAAGGTATGTTGCAAAATGCCAAACCAACAACGCAATGCGAATTTGTGGATATTTTCCCAACTTTATGCGATTTAACGGGAGTTCCTACACCGAAATACTTAGACGGTGTTAGCTTAGTTCCGGCCATGAAAAATCCAACTGTTCAACTGAGAGAATATGCTATAAGTCAATATCCTCGCAGCAAATTCATGGGTTATTCCATTCGTACCAAACAATTCCGCTACACTGTTTGGATCGGCGATTATTATTCAGCCGAAAAACCTTTTAGTGCAGCTAAAATTGAAGCTGTGGAAATGTACGATTATGTAAAAGATCCACTTGAAACCAAAAGTGTCATTGGTGATAAAGCCTACACTAAGGACGAAGCTATGATGAAAGATATGTTCGAAGATGCCATGGAACGTGAACACAAACAATATGTAAATTATTCAAAATTAGCCAACTGGCAAACTCCAATTAGCACTGATTCGAACAAAAAAGGACGGAAAATGGGAGTAGGAGTTGAATAGAACAAACTGCAAAAGGCTTAAGATATTAGAGCAAGAATTAATATCAACTAATTGTGTTATGCTTGGTTGATTTAGGCGCTTTATAAATTGCTGCCCCATTTATGGGGAAGAAAATAGATAGAAATTGAGATGGGCTTTAGCCAAAATAATATAATAATTTGGCTAAAGCCTATAAAAAATCATTAAACATTTCCAGCGGCAATTCATAATTAACATAACTATTAAATGCTTATCAATGTCAATAATTAAAAAACTATTTTTACTGCTTTTAGTAGCAAATTCTGTAGTATTATCGGCTCAGCAGCAATATATTACCGAATATAATATCCATTATTATTCCGATTCTATTAATAAAACGGATGAATATATCAATTCGCAATGTGTTCTGGACGTTTATTATCCAAAAGATGTAAACGGTTTTTCCACCATAGTATGGTTTCATGGTGGTGGAATGACAGGAGGAAAAAAACAAATTCCAAGTGCATTGAAGGAAAAAGGTTTTGCAGTAATTGGCGTTGAATACCGTTTATCGCCCAAAGTGAAAGCACCTGCCTATATAGAAGATGCTGCAGCTGCGGTGGCTTGGGTATTTAAAAACATTGGGAAATATGGCGGAAATTCAAAATTGATTTTCCTTTCGGGTCATTCTGCTGGTGGTTATTTAGATTTGATGATTACCCTTGATAAAAGTTATTTGAGCAAATACAACATTGATGCAAACAACATTGCAGCGATTATACCATTTAGCGGTCAGGCAATTACACATTTCACTATTCGGAAGGAAAATGGAATAAAAAATACACAACCAATTATTGATAAATATGCACCACTCTTTTTTGTACGTCCCGAAGCACCACCCATGTTGCTTATTACCGGCGATCGTGAATTGGAATTGCTGGGACGTTACGAAGAAAATGCGTATTTATGTAGAATGATGAAATTGGCAGGCCACAAACAAACACGACTGTACGAATTGCAGGGTTTCGATCATGGTGGGATGGATAATCCAGCCTATCCATTGTTAATCAAAGAAGTAAATACTATTTCGAATGCTATTGTTGGAAATAATTCTAAAGCACAAAAATGAAAGTTAAATTAACCATTATCACACTGTCAATCATCAATTTATTCGTGTTTTCTCAAGACATTAAAACTATTGAGAAAAAGAAACCTTATGTTTGTACTGTTCGAAGTGAGAAAATTATTTATAATGAAAAATTCAATTCTGATTTTTCGAATTGGAAAGTGGAATTTGAAAAGCCCGACTCATCATCAATACAAATCGTTGATGGTAAGTTAGATGTATCTGCATCGCGTGGTGCTACCGTTTGGTTTAAGCCCAAATTAAAAGGGAATATCATGATAATATATGATGTTACTGTAGTGGATAAATGTGGAAAAAACGACCGTGTTTCGGATATGAATGCATTTTGGATGGCAAGCGATCCTGCAAATACCAATGAAATTATACGCGATGGGAAATTCTCGTCGTACGACAATCTCAATTTGTATTATGCCGGAGTAGGGGGTCATAACAATAAATTTACCCGATTCAGAAAATACAACAGCGATGGTAATAAGCCTGTATTGCAGGAATATACCGATGCTGCACATTTATTGAAAGGAAATACCGAATATCAGGTTAAAATTATTGTTCACAATGGATTAATCCGCTATTTTATCGACGATGAATTGTATTGGGAATTGAAAGACGAGAAGCCTTACACTGAAGGTTTTTTTGGATTCAGAACCACTATGAGTCATCAACAGTTTGATAATTTTATGGTGTTTGAAATAGAGTAGAAGCCCCCTAATCCCCCAAAAGGGGACTTAAAGACGCATTTTAAATGAAAAAAATATTCACATTCTTTGTTTTCACTTTCTTCATGGCCGCTATTTTTGCTGCCACAAAAGTTGATTCGGTGGCATTGGAGAATGAGTTTGTGAAAGTTATGCGAAAGTCAACTGTTGGATTTTCGGCCAACGATACCTTGTTTGGTACACGAGTAATTGTTGCTTTGACAGATACAAAAATCAAAAGCAAAAAGACAAAGAAAATACTTAAGCGTGGCGAAGTAGCTGTATTTCAAAAAAATGAGAAATATAAAATCATAACCGGTGACTTTTTTGAGGTTGTATTCAAGTTAAACCATCCGGCGCCAAAAGGACCCGATGAATGGATAGAACCTCAAAAAAACACTATTGTGTACGAAGATACTGAATTTCGTATTTTTGAAGAAAGACTTGAAGGTGGCGATACCCGTGAATTGCACAGCCATGCACAACGCATAGTTGTTCGGCTCAATGAAGTCCAGTTGACCGATCCACGATATAAGCCAAATGGATCGCCAGGTGGTGGAATTCAGGTTCCCAATACAGTACGATTTGCTGAACCGATGGTTCATGTAGTTAAAAATTTAAGTAAAATACCCTTGTTTAATATTATCATCGAATTAAAATATAAAAAAAATGAAACGAATTGATTTTCTGAAGACTACAGGCTTAATTGCAGTAGGAGCTATTGGTGTAAATGCCGCATTGCAAGCCAAAGAGCAAGTTAAAAAACCAAACATAATATTTATTTTGGCCGACGACCTAGGATATGCCGAAATAGGTTGTAATGGCGCAGATAAGTACAAAACACCAAACATAGATAAGTTGGCAAGTGATGGAATGCGCTTTACAAATGCTTACACAGCACCTTTGAGTGGCCCTTCGCGTTCGATGATTCTTACCGGACGCCACTTGTTTCGAACAGGTGCAACCAATCAGGATGCCTGTGTAGAAGTGAAACCAACAGATGAATCGTTGATACCAACTTATTTGAAAAAGGCTGGTTATGTTTCTACCATGATAGGCAAACAAGGTCAGATGCAACTCGAACCTTCGGATTGGGGCTATGATGATTACCTGCGTTTTAATGGAAGTGGTATTTATTGGAACACACAGGAAAAAGGAAAAAGCTATATGCTGAATGGAGTTAAAACTCCCTTAAAGGACAAAGAATATATGCCAGACGTAATGCATAAAAAGTTGGTTGAATTTATGACTCAAAATAAGAACAACCCGTTTTTTGCCTATTATTCATTGTCGCATGTGCATGGCGAAATTTTACCAACTCCTGATAGCAAAGCGGATAGTAAGAATATATACGACGATAATATTCGCTACATGGATAAATTAGTGGGGCAGTTACGCGAAGAATTGGTTCGCCTGAAATTGGATAAAAACACGATTTTGGTGTTTTTTGGCGATAACGGAACAGCAAAACCTAATGCCGATGCTGCTACTATTGGCGGTCGGCGGTTAATTGGCCAAAAAGGTTCTATGCAGGAAGGTGGCGCTTTGGTACCTATGCTGGTGTATTGGCCCAATGTTACTCCAAAAGGAAAAGTTTCAAATGATTTAATTAGTGCCGTTGATTTTCTGCCAACTTTTGCCGAAATTGCTGGCGCCCAACTTCCAACCGATAAAGTGTTTGATGGACAGAGTTTTAATGCACAACTTCATGGGCAAAAAGGAAATCCACGTTCGTCAATCTATATACAATTGGCTCGAAATTGGTATGCTCGGAATTCGGAGTTTAAATTAAATCAGAAAGGCGAATTGTATGATATGAGCAAAGCTCCTTTCGAAGAAATTCTGGTTCCTGCCGATTCGCAAGATCCAAAAGCACTTGCTGCCCGTAAAAGTTTACAGGCCGAACTCGACCGACTAAATCCTCAAGGTGGAATTATTGATACCGGCGACGAAAGCGGAAGACATGCCAGCAATGTAAACAAAGCAAAAAAGGCTAAGAAAGATGACGAATAACATTTGTAAATAATATGAGATATCTGTTGGCATTATTTTTTATAGCAGTTTGCTTACTACATATTAGTGGTCAAACAAGCACATTGATATCGATTGATGCCAATGGAAAACTCACATATACTGCTGATGAAAAAGGAAACGTGATACCCGATTTTAGTGGTGTTGGATATCAAAACTCGGAGAAACCTATTCCATTTCTCCCAGTTGTGAAAACAGTAAATGCTGTAGCTGGCGATAATGTGGCGAATGTTCAGAATGCAATTAATGAAGTAGCTTCCATGCCTCTTGTAAATGGAATTAGAGGTGCTATACTTTTTAAAGCTGGAACGTATGGAATGAACAAAGCCATTAATATAACTGAAAGCGGTATAATATTACGTGGCGAAGGACTTACTACAAATTTTAGAGCAACCGGAACAGTTCAGTACGATTTAATTAATTTTATGGGAACTTCGGGAAAAACCGACCTCAGCAGTACTCAGAAAAAAATTACGGATACTTTTGTCCCAATTGGCACAAAAACGATAACTGTAGAAGATGGTCATTCATTCACTGTTGGCGATTGGGTGCATGTGCGCCGTGAGCCAAACGATGCCTGGATTGTTTTATTGGGTATGGATAAACTTACCGATTTAGATCCATTGGCAACCAATTGGACAGCCTCGAGTTATAAAATTAGTTACGAGCGTAAAATATTAAACGTTCAGGGAAATATTCTTACACTCGATGCTCCAATAATGGATGTCATTGACCCTCAATATGCTAATGGCTTTGTGGTAAAATTTACTTCGGCACGCATTCAAAATTGTGCCGTCGAAAATATGCAAATTACATCCACATACACCTCATCGACCGATGAAAATCATGGTTGGAAAGCTATTTCGATAAATAATGCCGAAAATTGCTGGGTAAAAAAGGTTACTGCTTATAGTTTTGGTTATTCCTGTGTTTTTATCGACAGCGAAGCCGCATTTGTAACGGTTGATAGTTGTGCGCATTACGACCCAATATCGGTGATTGATGGTGGTCGCAGATATTGCTTTAATGTAAATGGCGAACGATGTTTGGTACAAAACTGCAATACACGACGTGGTCGACACGATTATGTAGATGGCAGTCGCACTCCTGGTCCAAACGTTTTTTACAACTGTTCGGCATCGCTTCAAAAAGCCGATTTAGGTCCGCATCACCGTTGGTCAACGGGTATATTACTCGATAATATACTGGGCGATGGTCAATTACGTGTTCAGGACAGAGCCGATTCAGGTTCGGGTCATGGTTGGTCGGGTTCACAAATTATGTTTTGGAACTGCACTGCCGGCGATATAGTAATTCAGGATCCACCATCTTATCACCGCAATTGGGCAATTGGTTGTGTTGGCTCCATTACCAATGTGGGGCAATGGACTACGCATCCACTCGGAATTGTTGAATCGAAAGGAGTTAAAATTACTGCTATTCCAAGTTTGTTTAAAGTGCAATTGGCTGAACGATTGAAAGGATTATCAACATCTTTAGTATCAACAAATTCGGATGCATTTGATTTAAAACTCTTTCCAAATCCGGCAACCAATCAGGTATTAATTCAGATTTCGTTGAATAATTCAGCAAAAATTCAACTTAACCTTTGCGACTTAACGGGAAAATGCATCAAACAATTAGTTGTAAACCAATTAATTTCAACAGGGAATTCGGAGTTAACTTATGATTTATCAGACATGAAATCAGGCATATACCTTGTACAGCTTCTGTCAGATCGTTTTGAAACTTCCTCCAAATTAATTATTCAATAATGCATAAGAAAACTCGTAACTCATCCATATTATTATTTTTCACACTAATTATAGTTGTGCATTTTTCATGTCTGTGGAATAGAACGCATGCAGCAACTATTAATGTTAGCTCAATATCAGCTTTGCAAACAGCAATAAATAATGCCAATTCGGGTGACGAAATTTTGCTGACCAACGGTACCTATCTGAATGCAATAATTACTATCAACAAAAACAATATTGCTGTAAAAGCACAAACTCCAGGAGGCGTTTTTCTGAATGGTACACAGGAGATTAACATTAATGGGAATGGGAATACATTTAGTGGTTTTCAGTTTCGATCGGGAAACATTGCAGATGGAGAAATTATCAATATTTACGGCAATAATAATACTCTTTCTGAATTAAATTTTAATGGTTATCATGCAAAAAAATATATTCATATAAATGGTGGAACTCAGTATAATACAATCACAAACTGCAATATCGAAAACAAACCAGTGGATGCAATTATCGGTTGTTTGATTCAAATCACAACTACTCCAAACGTGCCCGGCTATCATAAAATCAGCTACTGTTCGTTTCAAAACTTTCCTGGTCCGGGAGGCGATTACGGCAACGAACCTATCCGTATTGGGTTAAGTACCGAAATGAATAATGCTTCGCGTACCATTGTTGAATATTGCTATTTCGACAATGTAGGTTTGGGCGATGGCGAAAGCATTTCTTTAAAATCCTGCGAAAATGTATGCAGATACAACACTTTTACCAATAACCCAAGAGGAGAAATGGTTTTCAGGCATGGATACAGAAACGTGGCTTATGGCAACTTTTTTATAAACAATTCGGGAGGAATTCGCATTAAAGAAGGAGGCGACCACTATGTTTACAACAATTATTTTTCGACAGGTTTTACAACATCTGTAAGGCTACAATATGAAGTTGATTATCCGCTTAACAAGATAAATTTTTTGAACAATACATTTGTCGATGGCTCTATTGATTTGGGAACAAGCGGTTTAAGTAATGTGACTTTTGCCAATAACATTTTTCAAAAAAGTTCAGGATCCATTTTCCGTAATCCTGTTGGAAACGAGATGTGGCTGGGAAATATTGCTTCGGGCACTCTTGGTATCACTGTTCCGGCAGGCATAACAAATACCGACCCGAAATTAGCACTTAATTCGGATGGTTATTATGGATTAACAGCTACCAGTCCGGCAATTAATGCTTCCAGTGTAGGTTATCCATCCATTTTAGATATAGCCAATATCGATGATGACCCAACTTTAATGTCAGATATCAAAGGATTACCCCGACCAGCAAGTGCTATATTGAAAGATGCGGGGTGCGAAGAATATAATGCTGTTGGAACAAATGTAAATCGGCCTTTAAAATTGACGGATGTTGGGCCTGCATACCTTAAACCGACAACAACAATTATTACTCCTATAGCTGAAAATTTTGATTTTAATGCCACAGTAGATAACTCAAATCATAAATTGAATATAAATTTAACACAAAAACATGACTCGCACGTGCGTTTGAATATATTTAATCTAAACGGCATACTTTTAAAAACATTTTTTACAACAAAAAAAACGTTGGTCGGAAATTATACTGAGACAATTGATATACAGAGCATTAATTCTGGAATTTATATCATTACACTTAATACAAACGAATTTTCGAAATCGAAAAAGATAATCGTATTGTAATCGAATTTTTGTAAGTTGATACCTTTTTCAATCAAATTTTTGATTTCACTCCCAAAATTATCAAAATTTTCATGATTATAGAATTTTGGTAGACCAATTATATGTTCTACAACATATTTCGCAAAAAATCCACAAAATAATTTTTTTGAATCAATCTAACAACTTATCTTTGGTCGACCAATTAATTGGTTGACCAAATACTTTTATAATTATTGCACAAAACCGAAAGCATTTGGTCGAAAAATGAAAGTCTATTCATTATATTCCGAATACTTTTGCTTTATAAATTAATCACAAATTCTAATACAATCATTATGCGAAAAATTAAATTTTTTATTTTACTAAGCTTAGTAAGCTTAGTTGGGAAAGCGGCTATGCCGTACGATTGGAACACTTTTTTTGCAACAAGTGCAATAAACAGTGGAGGAACAACACTTGAGACCGGAAATGCCGCAGCCGTTTTAGCTTGGAATGTTGGCGGAACAGCCACAGGAGTAAATCCTACTATTGAAGCAAATACTCTAAGCTACACAGATGGAAATTCTGCAAACTATATAGAAAATAATGCAGGAAAAGCAATCTATATAAATTCACCATCTGCTGCCCGAACTTCAGTGTTTTATTTAACATCAAGTGGTTACACAACAGGAACATTTTATGTTAGTTTTTTATTGAACGTGGCCACTGGAACAGCACCAGTTAGTGCTACTATGCTTATGAATTTTAATCAATCATCTACAGGTAATAGTGCTTATGGAAGAATATACATTAAACAAGCTGCAAGTAATGCCGGATTTGTACTTGGAACAACAAGCTACAACGGTGCAGTTTCTCCCTACTCATCTACTTTATCATATGGTACAACACATTTAATAATATTGAAATTTGTGATGACCTCAACTCCAACTCAAGATGCCTATTTATTTATAGATCCAACTCTTGGTGGCACAGAAGGCACTCCAACACTTACTGGGACACAAAATTTAACTGCGCTTACAGTAAAAGGTTTAGTGATACCTCAGATTGTGAATTTTAATGGCAGAATTGCAGGGTTACGACTTTCGTCGACATGGGCTGATGCAGCTAAAGCAGTTTCAGTTGCAGCACCACTCTCCACTCCAACAAATATAAATACAACATCTACAAATTCATCTAGTTTCTCTGCAAGCTGGGATGCCGTTGCTGGAGCTGCAAGTTATTCTGTAAAAACCTATATTGGAGGTACAAACTTAATAAGTACAACAGCTGTACCAAGCGGAACAAGCACCACGGTTTCAGGTTTAATGTCAGGATTAGATTACACTTATAAAGTTATAGCTATTGGTGATGGTATTACTAATGGTGATTCTCCAGCATCATCTCCAATAAGCGTATCTACAACAGGCAAAGTTGCAGCTATTACGACTGATTTTAGCGATATAGGTACTTGGGGAACCCCAACTGCAACTGTACCAGGAACTGGCACATTTCCTTCTTCAACTTTAAATGGATTTGATTTAAATGCTGCTTTATTAACTTCAAATACATATAAAGGACCTAAAGGAGAAAATCACACTAACAGAATTTCACTTGACAAATTAAATGCAGCGGGTAGTGTAACACTTCCTACTATAAATTCAATTAGCCAATTAGAAATTCATTTTAACATGGGGACAGCACTTAACACTATCAATGTGAAAGAATTTAACCCATCAACTAATCTGTGGACATTGATTGGAACATATACTTATGAACAAGCTTATAAAGATGCAAGTCTAGATCAAATTCTTATAATTCCATTTGCTAGTCCTCATACAAATGCAAAGTTCAAAATTGAAAACAACTCTGCTGGTGCATGCAGCATTTACCAAATCATTACACGAACAACTAATCCTAATTTGCTACCTATTGTAACCAATGGTGTTGCTGATGCAGTAACTGCTACAAGTGCTACATTAAACTGGACGCCTGTGGCTAATGCAAGTGGAGGTTATAAAGTGTATCTGTATAAATCAACTTCTTTACAAAGCGGTTACCCAATCAGTGTAAGCGGACAGAGTTCAACTAGTACCGCAATTAGTGGAATTGCTCCAAATACGTTGTACAATTACAAAGTACAAGCTATTGGAAATGGAGATGTTGACTATTCTGACTCTTATCTTTCAACTGCTTCTACTTTCACAACTGCGAACACATTTAGCTTAAGTGGAACAATATCAGCAGCAGCACTTACAACATTAGATGCTTCGAGCAATGTAAGCATTTCAAATGGTTCAACATTGAATATTGATGCTTCGAAATCTGTTAATTCAATTACGGTGGATGCTGGTGGAAAACTGAATACTGCTACGGGAAATCCTTTGACGGTTGGTACTTTAACTTTAAAAGCAGATAAAGACATAACTACATTTAGTTCGAAAATTGATGCTACAATTACAGCAACTACCGTTCGACTTTTTAAAACAATTGATGATACAAAATGGTATTTCTTGTCTTTCCCTTGCAATGTTACCGTAAGTGAAATAACCAAATCGAATGGCGATGCCATGATTGGTTTAGGTGTGGATTGGTTTATAAAAACCTACGATGGTAATAAACGCTCAATTGATGGTGTGGCAAATGGAACTAACTGGGTTTCAGTTTTAAGCGATGGAACGCTCACTGCTAAAAAAGGTTATATTTTTGGTCTTAGAACAGGTATGCCTGAAACTGAATTACTTATACCGTTAAATTCTTCTATACTTGCAGCTGAAGCTGAAAGCACAGTGCCCGTTTTATCGTATAGCAGCGGAGGTGCAGCCGAAGTTCATAAAGGATGGAATTTAGTTGGACATCCATACTTAAGTCGATACGACTCACAAACAGGAAGTGATGCAGCCTACATGGTTATGCCAAATGTAGATGGTAAAACATATACTGTAAAATCTAAAGCACTAACCTCATTACCACAAGTAGACCCATTTGCTGCTTATTTTGTACAGTCGGCTGTAGATGGAAATGTCACTTTTGGACTTACCGGTCGACAAAGTGTTCGCTCATTGGTAGGTATCAATCAATTGGAAAATATTAAGTTGAATTTAACTACACCTACTGGCAAAGATGAAACGTATCTTATTTTAGATGATATCCAGTCATCATCGTACCAAATTGGTCAGGATATGGAAAAATGGATAGGCACAGGTACCGACAAACCTCAGATTTACACAGTATTGAATGGAGTTAACTATGCTTTTAATGCATTGCCAATAAACAACGTAACCTACTTGCCTATTGGAATTTACACCAAAACAGCAGGTGCAACCACTATAAGTATAGATGCAAGTCAAACTACAGGTATCTCGGCAATTTTATTAAAAGACAACGTAAATGGCTCTGTTACCGACATACTTTCATCCGAATATAATTTCGAGTCTGAAGCAGGAACAAATAATGGTCGTTTCCAAATTACAATTCAAAAAATATCAACCGGAAACAGTACTGAACCTAAAGCAGGAAAACCAACTATATCGGTATTGAAGGGACAACTCTTGATACAAAATGTGAGTGGACAAGTAAAAGTGAAAGTATATGATGCTGTAGGACATTTATTAGTCGAAAAACAATCAGAAAGCAACTCGATAAATATTCCATTAAAAGTTGCAGGTGTTTACACTGTAAAAATTGGTGTTGGGCTGAAAATTTGGACAGAAAAGATTGTCTTATAATTTTTGAAAACTGTAAATATAAATTTAAAGAAACATACTAGAATGAATACATTATCAGAAAAAAAATCATATACTTTTCCGGAAATTGTAAAGGTAGAATTAGACAATGAGATATCACTTGTGTTGGTTTCGGGTAATCCGGGCGACCCTTATGGATCAAATATATCAACACAAATAAGTTCGAACGATCCGTATAAATCGAACCTCATTTAAATTTGATTATTGAAATTTTAATGCACTTAAATTATTGGCTGACCATATTGTTGGTCGGCCAGTAATCTATTTAATTGAAAAATGACTTAAAAGTGAAAGTATTTGGACGATTATTGAAATTATGACGTTCAAAGATTTGGTAATTTTGTTATAGTTAATATTATTTCAACCACTAGAATACGAATGTCATGAAAAAATTCACCTTGCTTTTTGCATCTTTACTTATCACATTAGTAATCAATGCACAAACTACTCTTGATGTACCAACTGTAGGAACAGCTACCCGACCTACACTTACAGGTTTTACAGCCAACTGGACAGCAGTACCTAATGCTACAAGTTATGCAATTAATGTGTACGACGGAGCAAGCGCCTTGGTTGCAGGTTCTCCAAAAACTGTAACCGGAGCATCTTCGGCCATGCTTGCAATTGCAGGTATGTTACAGCCAAACACAACTTATACGTATACAGTTACTGCCATTGGCGACGCTGTTACCTATTTAAGTTCGGCTGCGTCAGCTCCTTCTGCATCATTTACTACAGCAACTTCAACAGGTACTTATACTTTGCAATATGCAGCAGCTGATGTGGCAACATTAAATGCTGATTTAAAAGGAGGTGCTGCTGACATTTATGAGTTGACAACCTCTGGCGGTGCATATACATTCAGTACTGGTTCCACTTCGAACAACAATACATTGATTCGAAATACCATTGTTAGAGCCGCTTCAGGTCTTGCTGCACGTCCAATAGTCAAACTTAATAGTACTACAGCAGGCTCTACACCAAATATTTTTAATATTGCTGCATCTACACCAAATCTTACTGTTCGTTTTGAAGGATTGGAGTTTGATGGGGTGAATGCAGGCGGAACAGGTCAACCATTAGCTTTTTACGACCAAAATACGGGAGCTGCAAACACAAAATTATATATTAATAACTGCTATTTTAGAGGATTTTTAAATGCGCCCGGAAATGGACTAATACGTATGAATGCAGAAGGTAGTACGAGTCAAATAATAGATATTCAGAATTCAGTGATTAACAATACTGGTGGTAGAATAATATATTTAAATCAAACTACAAATCCCACCAAATGTGATATTACTATTAAAAACACAACTTTCAGTAATAATGTTTTATTAACTGCAAGAGCAAATATTATTTATGCAGCAAAAGTAAATTCAGGCGCAACATTGTTTGATCATTGTACATTTTACAATTTAGTAACAACTTCTGGATCAGAAGGTATCATTAGATATCCTTCGGGATCGGGAGCAATTACGGTTTCGAATAGTATTTTTAGTACAGTGGCACAAACTCTGCCAACCGCAACTATTTCATATTGCTATTTAGCCGGTTTTACAGGAACAGTGCCAACTGGCACAAATACATTTGCAACTGTACCAACTTTTACAAATGCTGCAAGTCTTGATTTTTCATTATCAAACAAAAGTTCGTTTATCTGTGCTGATACTAAAATTGCTGGCAACACTATTTATTATTCAGCATTACCAAAACTGGATGCACCAGTTGTGGGCACAGCAAACAGTATTGGTACAAATGGATTTACTGCAAATTGGTCATCGGTTTCAAATGCATCGGGAGGATATAGTATAAAAGTATATGAAGGTGTAACCTTGGCCAATACAACATTGGCAGCAGGACAAGCTACAGTAAGTGCTTTAATTCCCGGATTAAAAACCGGTACATCTTATACATACACGGTTACAGCGGTAGGCGATGCTACAAATTACGATTCGTCTGACCCATCAACAGCATCGGCCAGTTTTACTACGCTTGGATTATCGGTACCAGTTGTTGGTGCGCCTACTGACATTACAGCAAGCAGCTTTACAGCTAATTGGACTCCGGTAGCCAATGCAAGCAGTTATGATGTAATGGTATATCTAACTACCAATCTGGTTAGTACAACTAATGTTGCCGGACAAGCAGCTTCAAGCCTTTCGCTTACCGGTTTGGCTATGGGCACAACTTACACTTACAAAGTTATGGCAGTTGGCGATGGTGTTACTTATCTAAATTCCGATGCTTCGTCGGCATCTGCAATTGCTAAAACCACAGCCACTACAATCAGTCAATTAAATCCTAATTTTGCTGATGGCACCTGGGGTGGCGTTATTTCAGGCTCACTTGCTTTGGGAACGTATCCTTCTTACTCAGCCAATGGGTTTGATCTGACAAAAGGATATATTCAAACAACGAATATAAACGGACTAAAAGGAGAAGCATTTACACACATGCTGAAATTAGACAAAACTTCAAATTTAGGCGTTATGGATTTACCAACTGTTGCAAGTGTTTCACAATTAGAAATTCGCGCTTCAGCAACTACTGGCAGACAATTCACGCTTTCAACTTGGAATTCAGGAACTAGCACTTGGAGTGTATATGGAACTTACACAACAACTGTTGATACAGAAAATATTTTCCTGATAAATTTCCCAAGTGTACTTACAAATGCAAAATTCAGAATTATCAACATTAGTACAGGAGCTTTCTCGTTTTATAATATAAAAACACATACTATTCAACCTGTAGCTTTAACTGCACCAACTGTTGGTGCGGCAAGTAATATTGGCATTACAGGCTTTACAGCAAACTGGACAAGTGCTGAAGTAAATGCAACAGGCTATAAGGTTTGTGTTTATAAAGGAACAAGTTTAATGTCAACAGTGGAAGCAAGTGGTCAATCAACAAATAGTGTAGCAATAACAGGCCTACAAGCAGATTCAGTTTACACGTATAAAGTGAGTGCGATAGGCGATGGCGATGTCACATACTCAAACTCTTTACTATCAGCAGCTTCGGCAACCATAACAACGCTGAGTGACCTAGGAACTTCTACAAAAAACATCAATTCAGCAAGTTTTATCACAATTAAAAACAGAACTATTTTCACTTCCGAAATTGGTGATATTGAAATTTACAATTTACAAGGTGCTAAAATAGTTGAAGAGAGAAATACTAACAAAATAGAACTAAATATTACGAATGGTTTGTATTTTGTTCGTTTCAGAACCGACAACGGGATAGAAAATGTTCATAAAATTATAATCAGATAAATCTAATTTTTAGTGCATCAGCCATTTGCTGATGCACTAAAACAATTTGTTAATATAAAAATCATAAAATCATGAGAAAAATTACTTCAATCATCGCATTTTTAGCCCTGGTACTAATTGCAAATGCACAGGTATTGCACGACGAAACATTCAATTACACTAGTGCAAACTTACTTACCGAATCAACTTGGACAAACACTTTATCAGCTAATGGAGCTGTAACAGGCACTATTGGAAATATTTCATCTGACCCGCTATCGTATGGCGATACTAATGGCATGTATGCATTGTCTGGTGCCGGTAAACTAATTACATCGGATTATACAAGTGGAGGTAACGATTTTAAAGTAGTTAAGGCAATTCCATCATCAGTTACATCAGGCGTAATTTATATGTCACTATTATTCAAGCCAGGTGTGACTCAAGGTCAATCTAATGCTGAAATTATGGCGCTTTCTATAGGTGGGAGTAATGGTCCTAAAGTGCTAATTGGCAAAGGCTCTGTTGATGCCGCAAAATTCAGATTTGCAACTACACGTGCAAGTTCATCTAATGCCGATTATCGTTGGGCAACAACAGAATATGCCGACGTTTCCCAAACATTTTTATTGGTTGTAAAATACGATTGGACAGCAAAAACGGCTTCGTTGTTTGTTAATCCGGTTATTGCTTCGACTACCGAACCAACCCCCGATGTGGTTGACAATAATAGTGCAAAAGATGTTCTAGCTCCAATTGATGGTATCAGATTCAGAGTAAATGGAAGTAGTGCAGCCAAATTTCAGGTAAGTGGCGTAAGAGTTTCTACTTCATGGGCTGCAGCTGTGGGCAAACAAGTGGCTGAATTACCTTCTCCAACTTCAGGTGCAGCTTCAAACGTGACAAATACTGGTTTCACTGCCAATTGGTCGGCAGTTACTGGAGCTATTGGATACGAAGTTGCTGTTTATGCGAATCCAGTTTTAGTAAAAACTGTTAGTGTTACCGGTCAGGCTACAACCAATTTAGTAATTTCTGGATTAAATTCGAATACAGCTTATACTTATAAAGTGACAGCTATTGCGGATAAAATTACATTTGGAAACTCACAACCAAGCAACGAATCTGCAGTAGTTACAACCACAGGCTTGTCGGTTCCTGTTGTTGGAGTTCCTTCTGACATAACAAGTAGCAGCTTTACAGCTAATTGGACTTCGGTTGCTAATGCTACTGGTTACGATATTATTGTATATCAAAATACTACATTACTTAAAACACTTAATGCAAGTGGTCAGAGTGCTGCAAGTTTGTCAATCAACGGACTTCAAATGGGTACAACATACAGTTATAAAGTAATTGCTAAAGGAACGTTGGATTCAAGTCCTTCAATAGCTGCTATTTGCAACACAACTGCTGTAAATGTAAATGCTATTAATACTAATTTTGGCGATGCAATGGTTTGGGGAGCACCAGTTCCACCTCCAAGCACCAACTTGCCATTAAACGGAAATTACCCTTCATGGAAATCGAATGGGTTTAGTTTTGATCATGCTTTAATTTATGGTGGCTCAACTACTGGTGTAAATGGTGAAACGCATATAAACACTATCAGTTTCGATAAATTAACTACTGCTGCTGTTGTTTTCCCAACGGTGAATAGTGTAGCACAAATTGAAATACATGCAAATTCAGGCTCGGATGCAAAGTCAATTGTTCTCGAAGAATTGGCAAGCGATAATACAACCTGGAACTTAATAAATACATATACTACCAATAAATTGGAAGCAACGTATGTTGAAAATATTACGCGCTCAACTCCTGCTACTTTCCGTTTAAGAAATAATGTTACAAGTTCAATGAATGTAAGCCAAATCATTGTAAGGCCAACACTACCAACAACTTCAGTGCTTCCAACTCCAGCAGCACCTAATGCAGCTACAAGTTTAGTAGCAGGTGGATTTACAGCAAGTTGGACTCCTGTAGCAAATGCAACAGGATATGTTGTGTCGGTTTGGAATTATGGAAAACCGGTTAATCAAAACTTTACAGTAACAGGTCAAGCTACTAATACATATAATGTAATTGGATTGGACTCAGCATCGCTTTGTACTTACAAAGTTGCAGCTATTGGCGATGGTATCACTTATTCAAATTCATTACTATCAGCTCCTTCGGCAAGTTTTGCAATTGCAGCTGGTTTGTTAGCTGTACATAATCCAACTATTTCAAATCAAATTCGCAATATAGGTAAAACAGTATTTGTTCCTGAACTTGGCGAAATTGAAGTGTATAACTTGCAAGGAGTGAGATTGATACAAGCTCAAAATGTAAATCAAGTTAGTACTAATTTAAAAACTGGTTTATATTTGGTAAGATTTACCAACCAAAAAGGGCAAATGTATTCAAATAAACTAATTCTTCAATAATAATTATTGCCTGAAAAGGAGTGTTGATAGTAATTCAACACTCCTTTTTGTGTTTTATTTAATGAACAACTCAAATTAATTGCATATATTTGCGATGCCTTGAATCATACATAAAAGTTAAATACCATGTTGCGTAAAATCACACTTATCCTCTTTATTCTCATTCAAGCTACTGTTTTTGCTCAGGACTGGCAAGATGTGCGTTTTTCAGCTTTGACTCTTAATGAAGGACTTTCACAACTTACAGTTACCACCATTTTTCAAGATTCGAAAGGAATGATGTGGTTCGGCACACGCGATGGCTTGAATAGTTACAATGGTAAAAATTTCAAAGTATATAAGTTGAATCAATTTGATAATAGGGTTGATAATCATATAGTTGCAATTTGCGAAGATGCAGATAAGAATTTATGGATAGGCACTACCAATGGTTTGGTTTGCATGGAGTATATCTCGGGTAAAATAAAATCCTATTTTCACAATAAGAAAGACCCTTCATCACTTTCCGATAATTATATTTTTTCCTTGACAAGCGACAATTTGAATCGGATTATTGTTGGCACTAAATCGGGTTTAAATATATTTGATAAAACTTCAGGAAATTTTAATCACTATTTTTTCAATGGCTTACTAAAAAGTAATCCCATCCGAAGTTTATGTGTATCAAAGGACGAGTCAATGTACATTGCTACTGTATCGCAGGGCTTATTACAGGTCGATAAAAACATGAACTTAATCAATCAGTTTAAAATTGACAATCAGCCCGTTGAAAAGCAGGTTAGCGTGGTTTTTGAAGATAAAAGTGGATTGATTTGGTTTGGCGGAATCAACAAAGGACTCTGTGTCTTAAATCCGGGAAACAAAACCCTACAACGCTTTACTATAAACGATGGCATTGAGGATAATAACAATATAAGAGCTATAGAGGATGATGGTAAAGGCAATCTAATTATCGGAACCTTCAATGGCTTATATTTATTCAACAAAGCAACTGCCAGATTCACAGCATTTTCCGACTTATACATTCCTGGTGGTGAAATTAATCATTATTCAATTTTGGCAGCTAAGTACGACAATGCTGGCACACTTTGGATTGGAACTTATGCTGGTGGAGCTTCTAATTATCATCCTAATAATAAACGATTTACGTATTACAATCCGGCTGAGCAAAATAAATACACAGGTGTGATAGGCATGATGATTGAAGATGAAAACGGAAATCTTTGGATAGCTTCGGAAGGTGCCGGACTTATAGGTTGGAATGTAAATAATCGCAAGTTTACTTTCAATAAGATTGAACCCCAAACTGAAAATAATTTCAGTAAAAATATCATCAAAAGTATTTTTTACGAAGGTGATAATATATATTGTGGTACGAGCCGTTCCGAAATATATCTTTTTAATATTAAAACTCACAAATTCAGGTTTTTATATAAACTAAACGACGAACGCAAAGTAATATATAATATTTTAAAAGATAAGAATGGTAATCTTTGGGTAGGTGCCACAGGTGATAAAACAGGATTGTATTGCATTAAAAGAAATGGACAAATTCAGTCTGTTTTTACTTCTGGCAAAAACAAAAACTATACGTTCAATGATGTTCGTTCGCTCTTGCTTTTACGTGAGAATGTGTTGTTAGTTGGTACTCGATTCGATGGTTTATTATTGTTCGATTACTCCAAAAACACAGTGAAACCCATACCGCTTCATGTAAAAAATGAAAATTCAACAGCTGATAGTAAGTATATTACCTCTATTTTCAGAGATTCTGGAAACAAAATTTGGATAGGAACCTATGGTAAAGGAGTTTACAACTTTACCGAGAATGAAGGTATTATTGCCCATTATAATAAAAATAATGGCTTGCTGGATGAGGATGTTTGTTCAATAATTGAATCGGACAATCAAAATATATGGATTGCTTCCAAATCGGCAATAGCTGAATTAAATACCCAAACAAATAAAATTAAAAACTTTAGTAATAAAAATGGAATTTCATTGCTCGAAATAAGTCTGCAAGCAGCTTTTAAAAGTGCCGATGGCCGTTTGTTTTTCTCTGGGAGCAATGGTTTTATCTCATTTCAACCACAAAATTTAAGTACAAATAACTTTGTTCCACCTGTTGTTTTTACAGCTTTTTCGGTTAATAATGTGCCTGTTGAAGTGAACGATAGCTCGCAAATACTGACTCAAAACTTAAATACAATAACTGAAATTGATCTCAGTTACAATCAGGCTAATATCTCTATTGCGTTTGCGGCATTAAATTATATTTTTCCGGAACACAATACCTATGCTATTAAATTGGATGGTGTTGATAAGGAATGGACTAGTATTGGTACTCGTAACGAAATAAACTATGCCAATTTAGCTCCCGGAACTTATACGTTTATGGTAAAAGCCGCCAACAACGATGGCGTTTGGAATGAAACACCTGCAAAACTCAAAATTCATATTTCACCACCTTTTTGGAAAACGTGGTGGGCTTATACTTTTTATTTTTTGTTGTTAATTGCTGCATTTTTGGTGGTTATATATTATTTAAAACTCAAACACGATTTAGAAGCGCGTATAAATTTAAAGCAACTCGAACAAGAGAAAAGTGACGAATTTAATAAAGAGCGTATTCAGCTTTTTACCAATTTCTCACACGAAATGCGTACACCACTTACCATGATACTCACGCCTTTAATCGATTTAATTGATAAGTCAGAATTACTCACACCGCTTTACAAAGAATCATTGCAATTAATACAAAAAAATGCTAATCGATTGCTGTTATTGGTGAATCAACTCATGGATTTTCAAAAAACAGAATCAGGGAAAATGAAACTAAATGTATCGGAAAACGATATGGTTGACCTGTTGTCCGAAGTATATTTGTCATTCAACGAATTGGCAAAAGCACAAAAAATCAATTTTCAATTCGACAATACGTACGACAAATTACCTGCTTATTTCGATGAAAATTTAATCGAAAAGGTTTGTTTTAATCTTATTTCCAATGCATTAAAGTTTTCAAAAGAAAAAGGCAGTGTAAAACTTGGACTTAAAAAGGTATCTATTGCTGACAAAAACTCATTCCCCTATGAAGCTCAGGAGGATTTAAAGGAATTAATTGGAGATGGATTAATGATAACTGTTGAAGATAATGGTTTGGGAATTTCGGAAGATAATTTAAAAGATATTTTTACTCCATTTTATCAGGTTCAGGCTTCGGCTAAGAAAATTCAACCGGGTTCAGGAATTGGTTTAAGTCTTACTCGTTCTATCGTGAAACTCAGTCATGGAGCTATTTGGGCTACTTCTGACCTTAATATTGGAACAACTTTTACGGTAGTAATTCCTATTGAAAAAGAAAATTTTACGGATGCTGAATTTGCTGATGAAAAACCAGTATTCTCAGTTGAAGAACAAGTGGAATTGCCCGTAATGCCGCTTGATTCAAAAAATAAAACTGTTTTAGTTATCGACGATGACGATGATATCCGTCAGTTTATTGCTAATTCACTTTCAGCTTCTTACAAAATACTGACAGCTGTTGATGGAAAACAGGGATTGGAAATTGCTATTGCCGAAATGCCCGACATTGTGCTTTGCGATGTCATGATGCCGCATATTACAGGACTTGAACTCTGTAAAAAACTCAAATCGAATATTAAAACAGGGCATATTCCAATTATCCTGATTACTTCCAGATCATTGTCCATGCAAATTCAAGAAGGATTTAATGCCGGTGCCGATGAATATCTTACTAAACCCTTTCGAACATCCAATTTGTTGTTGAAAATCAATACATTATTGCAAAACAGAGAACGTTTGAAAAATATATACAGCAAAAAATTCTCGCTCGAAAGTTTGGGTATTGAAGTTGTATCATCGGATGAGCGATTTATGACCCGAATTAATGAAATAATTCAAAATAACTTTGCCAATCAAGAACTCGATATCGATTTCATAGCAAATGAATTAGGTATGAGTCGCACAAACTTGTATCGCAAAGTGAAATCGCTTACCAATCTTTCAACCATTGATTTAATTATAAATATTCGTTTACTTACAGCAAAACGCATGCTTATCGAAAGTGACTTATCCATTGCTGAAACAGCCTACGAAACTGGTTTTAATAGTCCGGCTTATTTTACTACAAGTTTTAAAAAGCAATATGGAATTACTCCAAAGGAATATATCGACCAAAATAAATTGCTTCAAAATCATTAATAAATTTGATTTATTATAAAATTGATATATTTTGGTCGACCAATATTATGTTTTACAACATATTTAGAAAAATACACTTCAAATAATTTTAATATTTCAAACAGATACATTACTTTTGGTCAACCAAATAATTGGTCGACCAAATTACCAATTAATAATAAATACAAAAAAAATGCGAAAATAGCACATTCATAAAAAAAATACAAAATGAAAAAACTTTACTTCCTCGTAATTTCTATTTTTTCCTTTACAATTACTGTAAATGCAACTATTTACATTGATGAAACTTTTAATTATTCCGCTTCAAATCTCTCGACTGAAAGTTCGTGGACAACAGCGGGAACACTTACCACCGGAACAGGCAGAAATATAATTACATCGCCACTTACATATTCCAGCAATGGTAAAACTTATATTTTATCGGGAATAGGAAACACTTTAAACAGCGATATTTCCTCGTGCACCGACTATAAATCGTACAAACCTTTTAGTGCCAGCGCTATAAATTCAGGTTCAGTTTATTTGTCGTTTATGTACAAAGCCGGGGTTGCCCAGGCACAAACAAATTCGGAAGTGATGGGATTGTCAGATGGAATTAATCAGGGGCCACGTATTTGGGTAGGTAAGGGAGTAAGCAATGCTGCAAACTACCGGATTGGGCTTACCCGCGGAATTACAACCGGAGGTTCGGTAATATGGGGAGCCACAGAATATAGCGATGTAGCTGCAACGATACTTGTAGTTATAAAATACGATTTTGCAACCTCAACTGCATCCGTATTTATTAATCCGGCTTTGGGCTCATCAACAGAACCAACAGCCGATATAATTGATAACAGCACAACTACATTCCGCACCCAACTGAATAATTTATGGTTCAGAAGTCAGGGAAGCAGTGTTGTGAAATTTAACGTAGGAGGTATCCGCGTTGCATCGAGTTGGGTTGAAGTTACAGCTGATAAAAACACCCCAAAATTAGCAACTCCGGTTGTTGGCAGCGCATCAAACATTACAGCAACCGGCTTTACAGCCAACTGGACTTCGGTTGCCAATGCCATTGGTTACGACGTAAAGGTATATCAGGGAACAACATTAGTAACCACAAAAAATGCAATCGGGCAGGCCACAAATAACATTGCGGTGACTGGTTTATCATCGGGAACAGAATACACATACAAAGTAATGGCAAAAGGAAATGATGCAGACTACAGCAATTCAGATGAATCGTTGGCATCTTTAGCATTTTCAACATCGGGCGTAAACTCTATCGAGAAAATATCAACTGATTTTGGCGATGGAACATGGGGCACCATTGCCACTACTGCGTATGCTTCAGGAAGCTATCCATCTTCAACCATTAATGGATTTAACCTGATAAAAGCTTATTTTTATACCGGTTCGGTAACTTGCGAAACAGGTGAAGTTCACACCAACAGACTTTTACTCGGAAAATCATCCGAATCGGCTACTGTTGAATTTCCAATATTAAAAACCGTGGGTGAAGTTGAAATTCACGCCACTACCGGCTCCGAAGCCATGTCCTTTCGACTGGAAGAATGGACAAACAATCAGTGGCAAACGCTCGAAACATTAACAACGCGCAAGTCGCCGGACAGTATCTATGTAATTCCTGTGCTGCGAAATGCAGAAACCAGACTTCGTATAGCCAACAATACCAGTAGCGGTTTGTATGTTTACAAAATAGTTACCAGAACATATCAGGAGGCTACAGAACTGACATTACGCGCAAGTTCGCCTACCGAAAACGAGGTCTGTTTTGCTAATCTGAAAAAAGAAATCACACTCACATTTAATAAAAATGTACAAAAAGCAAGTGGAACTATTTTACTAAATGGCGTTTCTATTCCGCTAACCAACTGTACCATTAACAGCAATGTAGTATCAATTCCTGTTTCGCTGGAGAATATACCCGGAGCTAACAAGGCCTACACTTTTAGTGTTTCGGCTGGTGCATTTGCTGAAGTAGGAAATGTGACCAACTTATCCAAAGCTGTTGCAATAAATTTCCAGACATTGAAATCGGTGGTATATCCTTCGAACTACAGCGCTTTGTTGGATGTGGTTTATAAAAATGTAAACAGCCCCAACACCCGCATGGACGTTTATTATCCAACCAACGTTACTACGCCGGTTCCTGTTGTAATAAATATGCACGGAGGAGGCTGGAGTGGCGGATTCAAGGAAGAGCAAGGTGGTTTCACCATGTACTTCAACCGGAATTATGTCGTGGTAAATGTCGAATACCGACTTCGTGGCGAAGCGCTGGCTCCTGCCTGTGTCGAAGACGTGCGCGGTGCACTGAACTATGTGTTGAATCATGCACAAGCATGGAATATTGATGTAAATAAAGTAATTTTTCAGGGCGGCTCGGCTGGTGGACACCTGGCATTAATGGGAGCGTATTTGCAAAATAACCGCATTTACGACAACGATTGTGTTCAATACACAAACCCAATAAAAATTATGGCAATTGTTGACAAATACGGTCCTTGTGATTTTACGCAACTTATGTCGTACAGTTCGCTTATTGCCTGGACAGGCCCAAGGTTTACCGACCAGACATTTCTGAACTCACTGGCGCCTATCACATATGTGAATGCTAACACGCCTCCAACCTATATTATTCATGGTGATGCCGACCCAACCATTCCGTACAATCAATCGGTTACGCTCTATGCTGCATTGCAAAACGCTGGGGTAAAAAGCAAGTTCACCACTGTTCCAAATGGTGTACATGGCGGTTTCCCCACTGAATACAACACGCAAATGGAAACCGAAATATTACAGTTTATCGATGAGGTACTTAACAATCAATCAACCGCAATAACAGCACCGAAAACTGGAAACATTAGCATCAAAAAAACCGGAAACACCATAAGTATTTCAAGTTCATTACCGACAATTACCAAAGTGTGCAACAGTTTAGGCAAAGAAATTATTTCAACAACGGCAAATTCGGTTAACCTCAACAACAAAGGGTTTTATATTGTAAAAACTGAAAACATAAATGCTAAACTCACAACAAAAATAACAATTCAATAATGAGAACAACATTATATTCAATAATCGTACTTTTTTTACTCGGAAATACTGCATTTTCGCAAAAGTTTAAACTTGGAGAGCTGTTTAACGAAGGAGTTGTACTTCAGCAAAAGGCAAACGTACTCGTTTGGGGAAAAGCTGAGGCTGCAAAGGATGTGGTGATTCAAATTCAGGACAAATGCTATAAAACAGTTTCGAACAAAAATGGCAACTGGACAATTACGCTAAAAAACCTGAAAGCAGGTGGGCCTTATAGTCTGATTTCGTATTCGACAACCGACACCGTAAAACTCAACGAAGTGTATGTTGGCGAGGTTTGGATAGCTGGCGGGCAATCGAACATGGCCTTTCAGCTCGAAAAATCGGATGGTGGAAAACAGGAATTAGCAATAGCCAAAAACACCAATATCCGTTTTGTGCTTGTTCCGGCAGTGGCATACGAAGGCGACCGCACACGCGGGGATATGAACTGGCGCACGGCAACTACCGAAAATGCCGGAGCAATGTCGGGTGCTGCATATTTCTTCGCAAAAAAATTGCAAGAAAAATTGAATGTTCCTATTGGTATTATTTGTTGTTACAAAGGCGGAACGGCAGCCGAAGTTTGGATGAGTCGCGAAAAACTTATGCAAAATAAAAATCATGCGCCAATTGTAACTTATTACGAGGATTTTCAGAAAAATATTGGAAAAGAGCCTTATAATACTGCTTACAACAAGTACGAAAAGGATTTGAAAACTTATTTCGATTCTATAAAAGCTGGCTTTCCTGCAGCAGTTCGACCTTTAGAACCCATGGGCGAGAAACATTACAAACGCCCTTATGGCTTGTACAACACCATGCTGAAACGTATTATTCCTTATTCTGCCAAAGGTGTTATCTGGTATCAGGGCGAGGCAAACGCGCCCTGCGCCGAACAATACCAAACGCTCTTTCCGGCATTAATCAGCGAGTGGCGGGCTGACTTCAGAAATCCGAAAATGCCATTTTATTTTGCGCAGTTGTCAAATTACAATCATCCCTCGTACGGCACACGTCCTATGTGGGCTGAACTTCGCGAAGCACAATTGCTAACCTGGAAAAAAGTAAAAAACACGGGCATGGCTGTTACAATTGATGTTGGCAATAAAAAAGATATTCACCCAACTGATAAAAAACCGGTGGGAGAACGATTGGCTGCTATTGCCCTGTATCAAGCTTATGGTTTAAATAATCCATATTCCGGTCCGCTTTACAAATCGGTAAAAATGGAAGGAAATAAAGTTATTCTTAGCTTCGATTTTATTTATAGCGGATTAACTTCAAAAGGTGAATTAAATGGATTCAGCATTTGCGGAGCCGATAAAAAGTTTGTTCCGGCTAAAGCGGAAATCATAGGGGACAAAATCGTTGTCTCGTCCGAAGCTGTAAATCAACCTATTGCAGTTCGGTATGGTTGGAGCAATTGGACAGAAGCAAATCTGTTCAACAAAGATGGATTTCCGGCATCGCCTTTCAGAACCGATAACTTTGAATTACTATCGCATGGCGTAAAAACTACAAATTATTAATTATCAAATTGAAATTATTTTTATGTGTAAAATTTCTAAAGTATTAATGGCTATAGCTCTCCTCAGCTGTTTTATTGCTCAGGGTCAACCCCGAATTTGGAATATGCAAAGCATTGACAATGCCAAATCGCTCAATTCGGAAGCCGCAAAATATTTAATAAGAGAAGCTGACAAAAGTCTGACAGCCACGTTGACAACAGTTATGGACAAGCCCATGACTCCTCCAAGTGGTGACAAACACGACTATATGAGTATGGGGCGCTACTGGTGGCCCGACCCCAAAAAAGCAGATGGACTTCCGTATATCCGCAAAGATGGCGTCGTAAATGCAGAGATCGATAAACTGGATCGCATGCCACTGAGTAAAATGGCTCGTAGCGTTTACTCACTTTCGTTGGCATATTACCTTACCGGCGATAACAATTATGCGTCAAAAGCAGTTGAAAGTTTGCGTATCTGGTTTATTGATAAAAATACAAAAATGAATCCTAATATGAATTTCGGACAAACCATTCCCGGACGATACGAAGGGAAAGGCCGTGGTGAAGGCGTGTTAGATACGTACTCATTTGTGGAAATGCTCGATGGCGTTGAGCTGCTCAAAACATCGAAAAGTTTTAAAAAGAAAGATCGGGAAGAATTAAATGTCTGGTTCACAACCTATCTCAATTGGATGTTGACCTCTGAAATTGGTAATGAAGAAAACGCTGCCAAAAATAATCACGGCGTAGCCTACGACATTCAGGTCACGCGATTTGCACTTTTCGTGGGAAAAGAGGATATTGCCCGAAAGTTTATTACTGAATTTCCTGAGAAGCGACTTTTTAAACAAATTGAGCCAAACGGAGCACAACCACTGGAATTGGCTCGCACAACAGCTTTCGGTTATTCTGTTTTTAATTTGACCCATTTTATCGATATGGCAACCATGGCAAAATCGTTGAATATTGACATTTTCAATGCTGTTTCGTCGGATGGAAGAAGCATTACAAAAGCCATTGAATTTTTATTACCCTATTTAGGTAAACCACAAACGGAGTTTCCGTATCAACAAATTAAAGATTGGGAAAAAGTGCAAACTGAGTTCTGTTGGGCTCTTAAACGTGCTGATAGCTTTCTGCCTACAGCAATTTACAAACAAAAATACGCTTCGCGCTTACCCGCAAGTGGCAGAGACAATAATTATCTTTTATACTAAATTATTGAAGTGCAGATGTCAAAAAATCTGCACTTCAAACAATCTACATGCAAAAACAACTACTATATCTGCTTTTCATAGCTCTTAGTTTAAGTGCTTATGCCCGAAAGACAACGGTTACGACTGCTACTGCCATTAATAATGGCAATTGGGTGGCTGGCGACACCATTGTAATGCGCAACGGCACATGGACTAATCAGACAATTAGCCTGACTGCTAATGGCAATGCAGCAAACCCTGTTGTGCTCGAAGCTGAAACTGCCGGAAAAGTAATTCTGAATGGTAGTTCCCGCTTATCAATTGGCGGTAGTTATGTAGTTGTTTCGGGACTCTATTTCATGAACGGAACCCAGAGTGGGAATGCAGTTGTAGAATTCAGAACGTCAGATAATGCAACACATTGCACTTTAAAAAACACTTCCATAGTCAATTTTAATCCGGCTTTAAATACAGTCGACAGCAAATGGGTTTCGATGTATGGAACATACAACACGGTTGATCATTGCTCGTTCGAAAATAAAAATAATTCTGGAACTCTGCTAGTAGTTTGGCTCACAAGTGGCGTGGGGGCATATCACACAATTTCAAACAACTATTTCGGATATCGAAATTCAAATTTAGATATAAATGGTGCTGAACTGAATGGGCAGGAAATAATCCGTGTGGGCGACAGTTCTACTTCTATGACAACGGCCGGTGTCACCGTATCTGGTAATTATTTCGAAAAATGCAACGGCGAAATTGAAGTTATCTCCAACAAATCCTGTGGAAATTTGTATACCAACAATCTTTTTCGTGAATGCAAAGGCATGCTCACGCTGAGGCATGGAAATGGCTGTACAGTGGCCGGCAATTACTTTTTTGGAAATGGAGTTTCCGAATCGGGTGGAGTACGTATTATTGGTGAAAATCACAAAGTTTACAACAATTACTTTGAAAATCTGAGAGGAACGGGCTACAGAGCTGCTCTATGCATGGTTCGCGGAAAAGAAAACTCCGCATTGAGTGAGTATTTTCAGGTAAAAAATGCTTTAGTTGCATTCAACACGATGATCGATTGTTCGCAGGCATTTTCGATAAATTACAATAGTAGTAGCACACTTACTTTGCCTCCAATAAACTCGGTAATAGCACACAATCATATATACAATACTAGTTCCTCATATACTAATGTTGTTATTGACCAAAATTTTGTTTCGGACATGAGTTTAACTTGGAAAAACAACCTTATGAATCAGGGTAAATACACCGATTTTAGCTATAATTCAACGCAGGTAATTACTAATGTTGATGCCAAAATGTCGCAAGTGGCAACTGCAATTTCTATGTACGAACCTAATTCTAATTCGTTGTTGGCAAATTACAAAACAGCCGAATATTCTGAAGTTTCGGTTGATATTAGAGGTCGGAGCCGTGAGATTAACAGTAAGTTTCCAGGATCAAGCGAAACTTCGGGTGCTGTAAGTTCCAATATGCCAGTTAAGAAATTGGTTGGCGCTGGTTTTTTTAATAATCCATCAACGTTGTTTAATCCTCAAAAAATGAATAATCCATTTATATATAGTAGTTTAAATGGAACTATTCAATTGAAATCAAACGTTGCAGGTGATATTTGTATTTACAATTTAAAAGGTGAAATGCTGTATAAGAAAAATGTTTTTGCACATTCAGTTGTTGATAATAACTTGTTGCGAGGTATTTATGTAATACGTTTTAAAACTAAAAATGGGCAAATTTTCAACGATATAATAACTGTAATTTGATATGATGCGTAAACTGTTATTTTTGATTTTCGTTTTAGTTTCTTCGATTTTGAAAGCCGAAAATCCAAGTATTTTTCTCACGCCAACAGCTGTGAAGGAAATTCAAAAATCATTAGGAAAATATCCTGCTTTTGATAAATCGTATGCCGAATTAAAGTCAATTGCCGATAAAGCTATTTTATCTGAAATAATTGTACCTATTCCCAAAGATGGGGGTGGTGGTTACACGCACGAAAAACACAAAAACAATTATTACGAAATGAATGCTTGTGGTATATTATTTCAGATTTCTGGAAATAAAAAATATGCGCAGTTTGTTGAGTCTATGTTGTTGAAATATGCCGATTTATATCCAACGCTTGGCTTACATCCTGAAAAAAAATCAGAAGCCCAGGGTAAACTTTTTTGGCAAACGTTGAACGATGCTGTGTGGTTATTTCATACCGCCAATGCATACGATTGTGTGTACAACTTTTTAACGCTTGAAAAAAGGCAAGTTTTTGAAAATAAGTTGTTTAAACCTATGGCTGAGTTTTTATCCAATGGGAACGAAGCCAATTATTCTACCTTTAATCGCATGCACAATCATGGTACTTGGTCACAAGCTGCTGTTGGTATGATTGGTTATGCCATGCATGATAAGGAATTGACAGACAAAGCGTTGTATGGATCAAAGAAAGATGGCAAAACAGGTTTTATTAGTCAACTAAACGTGCTATTTTCGCCTGATGGTTTTTTTACCGAAGGTCCTTATTATCAGCGTTATTCATTGTGGCCTTTTATTGTTTTTGCACAGATTATCGAAAATCATCAACCTGAACTGAAAATTTTTAATTACCGAGATGGAATTTTACTTAAAGCTGTAAATACCATGTTGCAATTGGCTTACAATGGTGAACTTTTTTACCTAAACGATGCGCTCGAAAAAACCTATAAAACACAGGAACTGGTTTATGCAGTTAATATTGCGTATAAAAATAATCCAGCCGAAAAGCAATTGCTCGACATTGCCAAACAACAGAATGCCTTTGTTGTTTCGGGCGAAGGCCTATTTACTGCAAAAGCAGTTTCAAAAGCTAAAACAAGCCCTTTTGAATATAAATCACTGCTATTACGCGATGGCGCAAATGGCAATGAAGGTGGTGTGGCTGTTTTTAGAGCTGGAAAAGGAAAAGCACATTCGTGCCTGACATTCAAAGCTACTTCGCATGGACTTTCGCATGGTCATTACGACAAACTTTCAATTGCAATGTTTGATAATGGTAATGAAATTCTTACTGATTATGGTGCTGCACGTTTTTTAAATATTGAACCAAAATCGGGTGGGGGTTATACCAAAGAAAACTACTCATGGGCCATGCAAACCATTGCACACAATACAGTTACAGTTGACCAAAAGTCGAATTTTAACGGCAATATTAAGGAATCGTCCAAATTTCATTCCGATATTCAGTATTGTGATTTTTCGAAACCTGACTTTCAAATTGTTTGCGGTACAGAGGAAAATGCTTATGCTGGTGTGAGGATGATACGAACAACTGCAATGATTCAAATTCCCGACTTCGAATTTCCGATTATAGCAGATATTTACAAGTTAAATTCGGACACGGCTCATACCTACGATTTTCCTTATTACTACAAAGGTCAATTTGTTTCTGCAGATTTTAAATATCAAAAAAACATCACTGAACTTAAAACCTTGGGTTCAAAAAATGGCTATCAACATCTTTGGCTCGAAGCTAGTGCTAAAGCAACCAAAGCTAATACGAGATTTACTTGGGTTAATGCAAATCGTTTTTACAGCATTACTGCATTGACAAATGCCAATACAGAGTTATTATTGACTCGATTGGGAGCTTCTGACCCAAATTTTAATTTGCGAAACGAGACAGCATTCATGCTCAGGCAACCCAATGCTTCGAATCACACTTTTGCAACTATCATTGAACCTCATGGTTTGTATGATCTTTCCAAGGAAATTACAAACAGCTATCAGAGCAATGTAGATAAATTGGATTTAGTTCAGGATAATAACGATTTTACAACCATAAAATTAAGTGCGAGAAATGGTAAAACATACTTGATAGTTGTTGTAAATAAAGATTTCGACAATAAAATGGAACGAAAATTAAACATAAATAATCAAACTATTTCCTTTGATGGAAATTATTATTTCAAACAATTATAAACAGATGAAAAGAAAAAGCGAGAAATTTATTCTTACCGAAGGTATAGAATGGGAACAATTAGGCGGCGGTGTATCGCGTAAATTTTTAGGATTCGACAATCAGATTATGATGGTTAAAGTAAATTTTGAAAAGGGTTCAATAGGATCGTTGCATCAGCACTTTCACACACAAGCAACTTATTGTGCTGCCGGAAAGTTTGAGTTTACAATTGGTGATGAAAAACAGATTGTAAATGCTGGCGATGGTGTATACATTGAGCCAAACATTGTACATGGTGCATTATGTCTCGAAGCTGGTATTTTAATTGACGTTTTTAGTCCGGTTCGTGAAGATTTTTTAAGTGGAGCTGCCGTTTCTTATTTTGGTGATAAAAAATAAATTGTAAAAAAATGAAAATTAAAGGCTTACGCTGGTGGGTGATAGGGCTTATTATGCTCATTACCATCATTAATTATCTCGACAGGGGCACACTCAATTACATGTGGGTGGCCAATATCGAATACCGGTTGGTGGATAAAATAAGTCCGGACGCCAACGAAAATCAGGCACAGTTTTTTGCTGCCGACAGCAGTTATTTGCTGGTATCGAAGCGGGGCGAAAAGGCAACCATGCATGTTTCGAAACTGAGTTTCAAAAACGAAGGTAAAATTGTGGTAAATCGCCAGGGTATTGCTTACGATTTGGGTATAGTAGATAAAAATGCATCGCTCAATGACGCAACCAAGCAGGCAAAGGATTTGTTGGGCCAAATCACCATATTCTTTATGATTGCCTATGGTTTTAGCCAGTTGTTTTCAGGTAAACTGTACGACAAAATTGGCACACGCGCCGGATTTCTGGTTTCGGTATTAATTTGGGGAACAGCCGATGCTCTTACTTCACTGGCACAGGGAAAAGTGTCGCTCACAGGCTTCCGCATGATGCTCGGACTGGGCGAAGCAGGGCCGTGGCCGGGAGTTGTAAAAAGCAATGCCGAATGGTTTCCGCAAAAGGAACGCGCTTTTGCACAAGGACTTTTTGGAGCTGCGGCATCCATCGGCTCTATCCTCGCTCCTATCGTTATCCTTATGCTTTACATTTCGTATGGCTGGGAAATGACCTTTGTAGTAGTTGGTAGCCTTGGTTTGATATGGCTTATCCCGTGGTTAGTGATTAACAAAAAAGGTCCAAAAGAGCACAAATGGATGACTGATGAAGAGCGTGAATACATTCTGAGCGGACAGCCCGAAGCAAAAGTAACAAACGACCGTGCCAAAAGCTGGGGCGAGTTACTATCGAATCGTAAAAACTATGCTGTCATTCTGGGGCGCTTCTTTCTGGATCCTATCTGGTGGATGTTTGTTACCTTTTTACCCATGTACCTGGTGGCACAGTTCAACCTGAACATCAAGGAACTTGCTTTTTCGGCGTGGATTCCTTATGTGGGCGCTATGGTGGGAAGTATTTCGGGTGGTTGGTTTTCGGGCCGACTTATCCGCAATGGAAAAACCGTTGACAGTGCCCGCAAAATAGCGATGGTAGTTGGCGGCTGCATTATGATTCCGGCTATTATCACGTCGGTAATGGTTCCGAATGCCATAGTAGCAGTTATTCTTATGGCTTTTGTGTTGGGTGGTTTTCAGTTCACCATTGTCAACATTCAAACGCTTCCAAGCGATTTGCATTGTGGTAAATCAGTTGGCTCGTTAGCCGGGCTTGGCGGAGCTGCTGCCGTATTGGGAACAATTCTGGCCATTCTTTTTGCCGGACAAATAGCCAGCTGGCCTTTGCTTTTCGGACTTTTGGCTGCATTAGTGCCATTATCGCTTTTATCTGTATTTCTCACAGTAGGTAAAATAGAACAAATAAAATGATGTGGTGATATGACGATGTGATAATAAGAAAATGTGCCAATTATCCATCTTTGTTCTTTGTTCTCAAACAAATAGTAAATGGTAAATAGTAAAATAGTAAATTAAAAAATTATGAAATTAGAAGGAAAAATTGCCGTAATAACCGGTGGAGCACGCGATTTGGGTCGTGCAATTTCAGTTAAGCTTGCCGAAGAAGGTGCAAAAGTTGTTATAAATTATTTTGATAATCCGGAAGATGCCAACGAAACTCTGAAAATGGTTCAGGCTGCCGGAAGTGAAGGAATTATTGTTCAGGGTGATATGACTGTTGCTGCGGATGTAAAACGTGTTTTCGATGCCGGAGCAAAAGCTTTTGGGGCTGAAATGCACGTTCTTGTAAACGTTGTAGGCGGTTTATTCGGTCGGAAAATGATTACCGAACAGGACGAAGCATGGTACAACCTGCTTATGGATGTGAATGTAAAAAGCTGCTGGTTGTGTACCCGCGAAGTTGTTCCTTACATGACCAACGGCGGTGCAATTGTAAACTTTTCGTCGTTAGCAGCACGCGATGGCGGAGGCCCTGGAGCTTCGATGTACGCCACTGCTAAAGGCGCTATCATGACTTTTACACGCTCCATGGCTAAAGAACTTGGCCCTAAAGGTATACGTGTAAATGCACTGGCACCGGGAACTATCGCCACATCGTTTCACGACAGGTTTAACACACCCGAAAACCGCGAACGTATGAAAGGTATTTACCCGCTTCGTCGCGAAGGTGACGCCGGCGATGTGGCTGATTTGGTATTATTCCTTGCAGCAGCCGATTCGGATTATCTCACCGGAACCAATATCGATATTAATGGTGGTATGGCTTTCTCGTAATTGAGCTATTCAACAAAAATTGGAATACTAAAGGGCTGAGTCAGCATAAATTGACTCAGCCCTTTTTATAACTCGTAACATGTAACTCGTAACTAATATTAAATTACTAACGATGGTGGAGTAAAAGTTCTAGTAGCTAACTCACTATCAAGCATATAAAGTCCACGTGGATCATTTCCGAATAGTTCAAAACGTTTGCAAAGTTCATCTACGTTTTTTTCTTCTTCACCTTGTTCTTTTAAAAACCAATCCAAAAATTGCATAGTTTTAAAATCCTTCACTTCGTAAGCAATGGCATAAATGTCATTAATTGACTGACTAATAAATAGTTCGTGTTTGTAAGCCTCTTCAAGCGCTTGTTTGAAACTTGAAAAAATAACATCAGGTTTAGCAATGGCATCGAGCACTACTTTTTCTCCATTATTTTGTAAGTATTTTAGGAAAAGCATAGCATGTGCATGTTCTTCTTGAGTTTGAATTCCAAACCAGTTTCCAAATCCATTTAAACTGTTATCGTAATAATAATTCGAAAAGTCTAAATATAAATACGAAGAAAAAAACTCCTTATTAATCTGGTTATTAATAGCTTCCGTAATTTTTTTGTTTAACATAATTTTATAATTTTAAAAATGAAACTTTATTAAAAAACTCTCGATGTGTAACTAAATACGTACGATATTGGCACCTAAAGCATTTAGCCTTTTATCAATGTCCTGATAACCACGGTCAATTTGATCAATATTGTGTATTGTACTTGTTCCTTCGGCCGCTAAAGCTGCTATTAGTAACGCTATTCCGGCTCTAATATCGGGCGAACTCATAACCGATGCTCGTAAATGCAATTGCTCTCCAAGTCCAATCACTGTTGCGCGGTGTGGATCACAAAGAATTATTTGAGCTCCCATATCAATGAGTTTATCCACAAAAAACAACCTGCTTTCGAACATTTTTTGATGAATCAAAATACTGCCTTTCGCTTTTGCTGCCACTACCAAAAACACGCTTAATAAATCGGGTGTTAATCCTGGCCATGGTGCATCGGCAATAGTCATTATCGAACCATCTATAAACGATTCAATAGCATAACTTTCTTGCTCAGGAATAAAAATATCATCGCCAATTTGTTCGAGTTTTATTCCTAATCGCCTAAAACTATCAGGGATAATGCCTAAATCGTTGTACGATACATTTTTTATTGTTATTTCAGAACCAGTCATGGCTGCCATTCCAATAAAACTGCCCACTTCAATCATATCGGGCAGTATAGTATGTTCACATCCAGTTAAATATCTAACACCTTCGATGGTCAAAAGGTTTGAACCAACTCCCGAAATTTTTGCTCCCATTGAATTGAGCATCTTGCACAATTGTTGTAAGTAGGGCTCGCAAGCTGCATTATAGATAGTGGTTATTCCTTGAGCTAAAACGGCAGTCATTAAAATATTTGCTGTTCCCGTAACTGATGCTTCATCAAGTAACATATAACAACCTTTTAACTTGTCCGCCTTAATGGTATATTGTTTTTTATCAGCATCATAGCTAAACTCAGCACCAAGTTTTTGAATGCCTAAAAAGTGTGTGTCCAATCGTCGGCGACCAATTTTATCGCCTCCTGGTTTTGGAATAAATGCTTTCCCAAACCTAGCCACCAATGGACCCACAATCATTACAGATCCACGTAGAGATGCACTTTGACGATAGAATTCTTCTGTTTCGAGATATGCTAAATCAATATCTTTTGCTTCGAAAGTATACGAGTTGGTTGTATTTTTGAATACTTTAACTCCCATTTTCTCGAGTAAAATAATCAGATTGTTTACATCTAGAATGTCAGGAATATTATTAATAACAATTTTTTCGGGACTCAATAATACAGCACATAGTACTTGAAGAGCTTCATTTTTAGCTCCTTGTGGAATAATTTCACCTTTGAGTTTTTTGCCACCTTCTATTTTAAACGATGCCATATTTTGAAATTAAATATTTATTTTCTTCTTGGTTTGTTTTTGCGATTATTGCCATTCAATACATCGCGCGATTCTACTAATCTGAGAAAATCAGGACTTACATCAATTTGACCATGCGAAAGTTCACGCAAATCATCAAAAATCTTTTTGTCATCAACCACTTCTTTGTTCCAGGTTAAGAAACATTTTTTCATCTGGTTGGCAACCAGTCGAATAAGCTCATTTTTATCTTCTCCATCGGGATATTTGCTTATAATCTCTATCATTTCCTCCAAAGTGCGGCCGTAGTGCATATAGCGTATGCGCGATTTTTTGTAAGGAATTGTTTCAGGGCGAGTATACAGATTTTCTTCTTGAAGTATTTCGTATGGAAAATCAATATCCAACTTAAAATCGGACATAATAGCCACATGATCCCAAAGTTTATGCTTAAAATCGTTCACATCGCGTAGGTAAGGGAACATATTTCCCATGATATTTATAATTGTTTGTACACAACGTGTTCTTTCTTCGCGGTCTTCGATGGTAAGTGCATGAGCCACCATTTGTTGTATATTTCGACCGTATTCAGGCATAATTAGTTTGCCTTCTAATGTAGGATATTCCATTCGTTAAATTAAAAATTTGATTGTCTGCAAAGGTAGCTATTTTTTCTCAGATTAGCGTTTAATCACTGTAATTAATATGCTTCTGCATAAACATCGGTCAAAAACACACTTTCCGATTTATTTGCTATCAACCTAAATTTGATAGGTGTTTCGCTACTTACATTTTTAGGTTCCCAAAAAATACATCTTCCTTTTGTAGAATTATCAAAAACATATAAATCTACTGTTACCCAGGTTTCATTTTCGAGTTTTTGAATTGCCAAACCACAATTATTGCTTTTTCCATTTGGTTGTATGCCAAGCTTTAAAATTCCAACAGATGGAAACTCAGGAAATTCAATATAAGGCACATAATTACCATTCGAAGCTTCAATATTAATTCTACCTTTGGTACAATCGCATGGTTTTGCAGGCGAAGATTCAGAAAAATACTTACACTGATAGGCTGTAAACCGTGCTTCTTTACCATTAATTTTTGTAGGCATGTCAAATTCGCTCCATGCCAAATTTAAATCCATCATTTTTTGATAAAACTCTTCGTTTATCATGGCGGGCTTTTGAGCACTAATAGCTGATAATGAGCATAATAATGCAATAATTAAAATTTGTTTCATTTGTCGATTTGTGTTTATTTGAGTAATTTGCGTTCTTCATATTTTTGAGACACCATCTTTGCCTAAAAACAAACCAAAATTAGATAAAACAAATGATAATTACAAATAAATGGCAATAAAAATCGTTATTAATCTGTTTTTTGTATCTTTGCCGAATATTTTAAAAATGAAATTGTAATGGCTGGATTTGGTAAATGGTTAGGTGGCGGACTTGGTTTTATTCTAGGTGGTGGACCTATCGGAGCAATAATTGGATTTGCACTTGGTTCTATGTTTGATGGTACTACAGTGGCAAAATCATCTGCAAGCAGTGCTGTAACTGCTCAAAATGATTTTAAAATGAGTCTTTTAGTACTTATTGCTTGCGTAATGAAAGCTGATGGACGTGTTCAGAAATCGGAATTAGCAGTTGCTAAACGATTTTTAGTTGCCAATTTTGGCGAAGAAGGCGCTCTTGAAGCTTTACAAATTTTGAAGAACATTCTCGAACAAGAGATTGATGTTTCACAAGTTGCCATGCAGATAAATCAGTTTATGAATTATTCGGCCAAATTGCAACTTGTACATTTATTGTTCGATATTGCTTTAGCCGATGGTGAAGTACATCCTGCGGAACTGGATATGATTGAGCGTATTGCAACAATTTTCCGCATTTCGCATCCCGATTTTGAATCGTTAAAAGCACCTTATTTTAAGAATACGGATCCGAGTTGGGCTTATAAAACACTCGAAATTGAACCAACTGCCACTGAAGACGAAATTAAAAAAGCTTATCGACGTATGGCCATGAAATTTCATCCCGATAAAGTTCATAATTTAGGCGATGATTTAAAAAAATCGGCCACCGAGAAATTCCGTTCTATCAACGAAGCCTACGAAACCATCAAGAAGGCCAAGGGAATGAGTTAATTTGGTGCTTCGCACGTTATTTTCAATTTTCTTAATTCTCTCATTCTTAAATTTCTTATTGGCACATTGTCAAATTGGCACATTAAATATTATGGCTGAAAAACAAATGAAAAAGTTGGCAAAGGAAACTGCCATTTACGGTGTTAGCAGTATTATGGGCAAGTTTTTGAACTGGATGCTTGTACCACTTTATACTTTTACGCTCGAAAACTCGTCGGATTATGGAGTGGTAGTTAATTTATATGCTTGGACTGCCTTATTGTTAGTAGTATTGACCTATGGCATGGAAACTGGATTTTTCCGATTTGCCAACAAGGATAAAGATAATGCTGACAAGGTTTATGGTAATTCGCTTATTGCAGTTGGTTTTACCTCACTTATTTTTGCAGTTGTATGTGTTGTTTTTTCTGAATATATTGCCACATTAATGGGTTATCCTGAGCATTCAGAGTATATTTCAATGCTAGGTTTAGTAGTCGCAATGGATGCTTTTGGCTCCATTCCTTTTGCTTATCTTCGCTTTAAAAGTCGACCCATAAAATTCGCGTCGTTAAAGCTATTGATGATTTTTGTAAATATATTTTTCAATATATTCTTTTTAGTGATATGTCCGTGGTTAATGATAAAAGCACCTGCTACAATTAATTGGTTTTACAATCCGCATTATGGCGTAGGTTATGTTTTTGTGGCTAATGTAATTCAAACAGTGGTAGTTACATTGGCTCTTATCCCTGAAATATTAAAAGCTAAGTTTCAGTTGGATTGGAGTTTGTTGAAACAAGTATTACGTTACTCACTGCCTCTATTGGTTTTGGGTGTGGCAGGAATTATGAATCAAACCTTGGATAAAATAATTTTTCCTTATTTAATTTCCAATCCGGATCTTGCCAAATCGGAATTAGGAATTTATGGTGCATGTTTCAAAATATCGATGGTAATGATGATGTTTACTCAGGCATTTCGATATGCGTACGAACCATTTATTTTTGCCCAACATAAAGATAAAAATAGCAATGAAGCTTATGCGGATGCAATGAAATATTTCGTCGTTTTTTCGTATCTGATATTTCTAGGAATGGTTTTTTATCTTGATGTTTTTAAATTACTTATTCATCATGATTATTGGGTAGGATTAAAAGTTGTTCCTATTGTACTGTTTTCTTATATATTTCAAGGTGTGTTTTTTAATTTATCCCTATGGTACAAATTGGTTGACAAAACCATGTATGGTGCTTGGTTTTCAGTGCTTGGCTTAGTTATCACATTGGCTATCAATATAATATTTGTGCCTATTTTTAGCTACATAGCTTCGGCTTGGGCAGCTTTTGCTTGTTATTTGATTATGATGCTTGTTTCGTATTACGTAGGTCAAAAACACATGCCAATAAAGTACGATTTAAAATCGATTGGACTTTATACGTTAGTTACAGTAGTACTTTTCTTTTTGAGTACGCTTATTAATACACAAAACAATTTGCTTAATATTGTTCTCAAATCAATGTTAATGTTGATTTATTTAGTGTTGTTGACCAAACGTGATTTCCCACTAAACAAAATTCCTTATCTAAATAGATTTATTAAATAAGTTGCAAAAAGCATTTTTACTTATCTAAACTCCTTGTCGTCTTTCACTTACAATCAGTAAAGCTTCATCTCGCAATGCTATTGGTAATTCAATACGTAGGAGTTGTAAACTGCGTAACCAAGCGGCTACATCGTATTCTTTTAGCGTGTAAAAAACATCCGAGAATTGTTTCAATTGTTTTTCGGTGAAATTTTCGGGTGCAATACAAGCCAAGGAGTCTAACTCTTCGTCGTCAAAATACTCAATTTTGTCGTTGCCTGCCAATAATGTGTCGCGGTCGCAAACCTCATGAGCACCACAGCATTCGCCATCATTATTTACTGATATCTCAACCTCTTCCTTTTTATTTCTACGATTCAGATATGTAATAATATACAATGCAAAACCAAACACTAAAAGTGTGATAATCAAACCCCACATATTTATCTAACACTTTTATTCTTAATTCAATATAATTTTCGGTACAAAGTTACGTAATTCTAGGAAAAAAATGCTTATTTTTGTAGGTTAAATACACAATAGAAACGTTATTTTTAAGTTTGTATTCATGTGTATTTCTATGGCTTTACTATTTTTTTCAAAGTAAACAATATATTTTATCAACTAGTGTATTTTTGTTTTTATCAATTTTAATATATAAGAGCTTGAAATTTAAGAATCTATTTGTCCTGACATTGCTTATAAGTGTAGTTTTTGCAGGGTGTTCTATGAAAAAGAATACTTCTACTACCCGTGCTATGAAAGCATTAAATACACGTTATAATGTGTATTTCAATGGTATGAATAGTTACGATGAGGGAATTAAAAGTATAAATCAGTCAAATACCGACGATTATGCTACTCTTATTAATATGTATGCTATAAGCAAACACGATAATGCTAATGCGGCAAAATCAAATATGGATAGAACAATTGAAAAGTGTAGAAAGGCAATTAAACTTCATTCCATTAAACAAAAACCTGAACGCGATAACAAAAAGTGGAATAATCCGGAATATCAAGCATGGTACAATCAAAAAGAGTTTAATCCGGCATTGAAGGATGCTTGGATGCTTTTAGCAAAAGCTGAATTTCATAAAGGTGATTTTTTAGGTTCAGTTGGTACTTTTATCTATATATCTCGCTTTTTCTCCAACGATAAGGACTTAATTGCTCAATGTGAATTATGGATTGCTCGTGCTTATGCCGAAATGGGTTGGATTTACGAAGCAGAACAAGTTTTGTTGAAATTTAAACAGGACAATCTGAAAGAAAAAAATATTGGTCTTTATGCTTCTGTTAATGCTGATTTACTGCTTAAAAAACGTCAGAATAAAGAGGCAATACCCTTTTTAGAGTTGACACTGAAAAACGAAAAAGATAAAGTTCAGAAACAGCGTTTTACATATCTTTTGGCTCAATTATATCAGAAAAACGGTAATAATGTAGATGCATTCAAGTCTTTTGTGGCAGTTTCAAAACTAAATCCGCCATACGAAATGGATTTTAATGCTCGTATATATCGTGCAGAACTTAATAGTGATATTCCTGCTGTGCGCAAAGAATTAAAAAAAATGATTGCTAATCCTAATAATAAAGAATATAAGGATCAGTTATTTTATGCTATGGGAAAAACCTTTTTACAACAAGGTGATACGCTTAAAGCAATTGAAAATTTTATTATTTCGGCCGATACAAGTACGCGCAAAGGTTTTGATAAAGCCGTAACCTTGATTGCTTTAGGTGATTTGTATTATTTGAAGAAAAATTATATTAAAGCTCAACCATGTTACGATGAAGCTGCGAAAATAATTTCGGTTGAAAATGAAGATTATGCGCGTGTATCGAAACGTGCTGAAACCCTGAGCGAACTGGTTGTGCAGTACGAGTCGGTTACTTTGCAGGATAGTTTACAGCGTTTAGCTGCAATGCCACTTGATAAAAGAAAAGAAATAGTACAAAAAATTATTGATAAACTCATAGCTGACGAAAAAGCAGCTGAAGAAGCTGAAAAAAAATCGCAAATGCAGAATCGTCCTCAAAATTTTGACGAAAACTTTGAATCATTACCCCCTATGGGTATGGCTCCAAATACGGGTGAATGGTATTTTTATAATCCCACTATTATTAAAACGGGTGTTTCGGAGTTTCGCAAAAAGTGGGGTGTACGTAAACTCGAAGATAACTGGCGCAGGACAAATAAAACGGCTTCGCTTTTTAACGAGGAACTTGCTGCTTCTAATGTTACATCGGCTGTAAAAGATAGTGTAGTTAAAGATTCAGTGCTCGTAGTTGATGCAAAATCACTTGATTTTTATTTGCAACAAATACCTGTGACTGAGGCTCAATTCGAAATATCGAATTCTGAGATAGCTAATGGCTTGTTTAATATGGGTTTTATCTACAAAGATAAAGTGGAAGATTTACCAATGGCTATACAAACTTTTGATGAGTTCGATCGCCGCTTTCCGAATGATAAACGCCGATTGGAAACACTATTTAGTAGTTATATGATTGAAACAAAGCTCCTAAATACCACTAAGGCTACAAATTATAAAACAAAACTCATAGCTGAATTTCCTACTTCGAAATACGTTGAAGTAATTTCGCAACCCGATTATTTTGACCGACTTAACAAAATGTATCAGGTACAGGATTCAATTTATTTTGAAACTTATAAAGCATTTAATGCGAGCGATTTCAATACTGTTAAGTTAAATACTGTATTTATTCAACAAACATATCCTTTATCTACTCTGTTACCTAAATTTTTGTTTCTGAATGCATTAAGCGTAGGTAAAACCGAAAAGCAGGAAGTTTTTGAAAAGTCCTTAATCGCTTTAGTCGAAAAATATCCAACCAGTGAAGTTAGTTCTATGTCAAAAGATATATTGGCATTGCTTAAACAAGGAAACGAAAACAAAACAGGTACTTCGCAAGGTTCTTTGCTTTCGCGTAGGGATGAAGCTGCCAAACAAGAGGTTCAAGAAATTGCTGACCGTAAATTTACTGCCGAAAAAACAGGAAAACACAGACTGTTGCTTATTTTCAATACATCAACCGAAAATTTGAATAAACTATTGTTTAATGTCGCTGCATATAACTTTACTCGTTTTATGGTAAAGGATTTTGATTTGCTTACAACCAAACTTGATAGTACTCAAACCATGTTATCGGTTACTAATTTTGAATCATTCGAAGAAGTTGAATGGTATTTAAACTCTGTAAAAAGCGATGAAATACTTGCCGGCTTACTTTCAACTTTTGTAACTCAAAAGGTAATTATTTCGGAAGCTAATTATGGAATAATGTTCTCTTATTTGGGTTTGAATGAGTATTTGAGCTTTTTAAATGCAGGTTTTAAAAATGCAACTGAACCAAAACAAATAGCCACAGTCAACAAAAATGTTACACCTAAAGATATAAAACCAAAGGTTGAAAAGCCAACAGTTGCCGCTCAATCGCCTTCAGTTCCTCCAAAAGAAGAAGCTAAATTACAAGAGCCTAAAAATGTTGTTCAGCAGCCAGTTAAGCCAGTTGTAGAGCAGCCAAAATCAACAACAGTTCAACAGCCAGCAACTATCCAGCAAACGCAACCTAAAGTCGAGCCATCTCAGCCTATTATTCAACCTATAGAGGATAATGTGCCTTTATTTAAAAACTTATATGCATTTAGAGCAAATGATCCTCATTATGTAGCTATTTCGGTGTTGAATGGAGTTTTTGAATTTGATAAAGTGAAATTAGGTTTTGATGCTTTTAATGCTAAAAATTATGGTATTTTAAACTTGAAAGTGACAAAAGATACTTTTGAAAAACAACAATTTATATTAATTGGGCCATTTGTGGATGCCAATATTTCCAAATCGTATTTGTTGCGAATTGTAAACGAAGATGCTCTCTATGAACCAATTAAAAACACAAATTATCGTAATCTTGTAGGTTCGCAACGTAATCTAAACATAATGATGCAACAAAATGCAATGGATACGTATTTTGAATTTATGCAAGAGTACTATCTCAAATAATTAATTGAAAAAAATAAAAATATTAATATTAAGACCCCCTTTTGGGGGATTTAGGGGGCTGATAAAAAAATGAAAAAAGACCGCATACTTTGGGCCGACGACGAAATTGATTTGCTTCGCGCCTATGTTTTGTTTCTCGAAGAAAAAGGATACGAAGTAGTAACAGCTAACAACGGAAAAGATGCTGTAGAACTTTGTCAGAAAGAGAGTTTCGACATTATTTTCCTAGATGAAAATATGCCGGGTTTAAGCGGACTCGAAACCTTGGCATTGATAAAAGAAATTGATGCCAATGTGCCAATGGTAATGATTACCAAAAGCGAGGAAGAGAATATCATGAACATGGCTATTGGCAATAAAATTGCTGATTACCTGACTAAACCAGTGAATCCAAGTCAGATATTGCTAACACTCAAGAAAAATATCCATAAAAAAGAAATTGTAAGTGAGCATGCTACTTCTACCTATCGTTCGGAATTTGGACGAATAGGTATGCAAATTAACGATTCGCTTACTTACGAAGATTGGGTTGAAGTGTATAAAAAACTGGTGTATTGGGAGTTGGAGCTTGCTGAAGCTGATAATGGTATGGACGAAATGCTCAAAATGCAAAAAACCGAAGCCAACACCACTTTTAATAAGTTTATTAAACGAAACTATGTTTCGTGGTTCGAAAATCCAGCAAAACGTCCTTTACTAAGTCCTGATTTATTTAAAACGAAAGTTTTTCCATTGATTGACAAAGGGGAAAAAGTGTTTTTTATTTTGGTTGATAATTTCCGTTACGACCAATGGAAAGTAATACGTGAGTTGATGAGCGAGTTGTTTACTTTTTCCGAAGAAGGAATGTATTGCAGTATGCTCCCAACAGCAACACAGTATGCTCGAAATGCTATTTTTTCAGGACTTTTACCACTCCAAATTCAACAAATGTTTCCTGATTTGTGGGTAGATGAAGAAGAGGAAGAAGGTAAAAATATGAACGAAAAGGACTTGATTCAAACTCAATTGCACCGTTTTCGTAAAAACTACACGTTTTCGTATCAAAAAATTAACGAATCGGCATTTTGCGAAAAAGTAATTGAACAATTACCTCGTATTGAAAATAATCAGCTGAATGTGATTGTGTTGAATTTTATTGATATGCTTTCGCACGCTCGTACCGAATCCAAAATGATGCGCGAATTAGCAAATGATGAAGAGGCGTATCGCTCGCTTACATTATCGTGGTTCCGACATTCGCCTACCTATGAACTCATGAAAGCCATAGCCAAACGCGGACACAAAGTGATTTTTACTACCGACCACGGAACAATTCAATGCGATAATGCAATAAAAGTGATTGGTGATAAAAATACCAATGTAAATTTGCGTTATAAAGTTGGTAAAAGCTTGAGTTATAATAAAAAAGAAGTTTTTGAAATAACACAACCCGCAAAAGTAGGTTTGCCAAGTCCGAATGTGAGTTCGGCCTATATTTTTGCCGGAAACAAAGACTTTTTTGCCTATCCAAATAATTACAATCATTATGTGAGTTACTATAAAAATACATTTCAGCATGGTGGCATTTCGTTGGAAGAAATGCTGATACCACTGATAGTGATGGAGCCAAAGTAATTTACCATTTATTCATTTACAATTATGAACAACTATACAAACGTAAAAGACCTCGGCAATTTGCAAGAGGCAATTCAGGAAGCGCTGGAAATTAAGAAAAACCGCTTTGCATACAAGCACATTGGCGAAAATAAAACACTGTTGATGGTGTTTTTCAATTCTAGTCTTCGTACCCGCTTGAGCACACAAAAAGCAGGTATGAATTTGGGTATGAACACCATGGTGCTCGATGTAAATGCCGGAGCATGGAAGTTGGAAACCGAACGTGGTGTAGTGATGGATGGCGATAAACCAGAGCATATTTTGGAAGCAATTCCAGTTATGGCAAGCTACTGCGATATTATTGGCGTTCGTGCTTTTGCTCAGTTCGAAAGCAAAGAATTCGATTATCAGGAAACAATTATCAATCAGTTTATTAAATATTCAGGAAAGCCGGTTTTCAGCATGGAAGGTGCAACTTCGCATCCCTTACAGGCATTTGCCGATTTAATAACTATCGAGGAATTCAAAGACAAACCACGCCCTAAAGTGGTTTTGACATGGGCACCGCACCCCAAAGCATTGCCACAAGCCGTTCCTAATTCGTTTGCCGATTTTATGAACGAGGCCAATGTGGATTTTGTGATTACGCACCCCGAAGGATATGAGTTAGCACCCGAATTTGTGCGTGGTGCACGTGTAGAATACAACCAGATGAAAGCATTCGAAGGAGCCGATTTTGTGTATGCCAAAAACTGGGCAGCTTTTCAAGACCCGAATTACGGAAAAATCCTGAGTAAAGACATGAATTGGACAGTTAGCGACCGCCAAATGGCTGTAACAAACGATGCGCGCTTTATGCATTGTTTGCCCGTGCGCCGCAATATGATTGTAACCGACGAAGTGATAGAAGGCCCGCGCTCTATCGTAATTCCCGAAGCGGCTAACCGCGAAATTTCAGCTCAGGTAGTGATTAAAAGACTTTTAGAAAATGTGAGATAGAACGCAAATTACGCAAAATACGCAAATCTTTTGAGATAATTTTATTTCTGATTCGTGAAAATTTGCGTTATTTGCGTTCAAAAACTATACAAAATGAATATAGAACAAGTTATTGCGTCAATTCGCAACGTGCCAGATTTCCCGAAACCGGGTATTTTATTTAAAGATATAACCACAGCTATGAAAGATGCCGAAGTGCTTCATTACATTGCCGATGAGTTATATTATTATTACAAAGACAAAGGAATTACCAAAGTAGTGGGTGTTGAAAGCCGCGGATTTGTACTTGGGAGTATTTTGGCATACAAACTCGGAGCTGGTTTTGTGTTATTGCGCAAACCCGGAAAATTACCGTCCGAAACGTATAAAGTTAGTTATGACTTAGAATACGGTTCCGATTCACTCGAAATACACAAAGATTCTATTGACGAAAACGATGTGGTTTTACTTCATGATGACTTACTAGCAACTGGCGGAAGTGCCAGTGCAGCCCTGAAACTACTTACCGAATTTGCCCACAGCCACGTTTATGTGAGTTTCCTCATTGAATTGGAATTTCTGAATGGTCGGGAGCGTTTGAAAGGAGCTAAAGACATTCATGCATTGATTAAGTTTTGATAAAATATGAACAAACTTACACTCGTAAAAGTCGGCGGTAAAATTGTGGAAGAGCCCGAAAGCCTGAAGCAATTATTAACTGATTTTTCAAAAATTGATGGCTACAAAGTGCTGGTTCATGGTGGTGGACGGTCGGCTACAGCCATTGCTGCCAAATTGGGTATCGAAAGTACCATGGTTAATGGCCGACGTATAACCGACGAAGAAACGCTAAAAGTGGTAACGATGGTCTATGGCGGTTTGGTAAATAAGCAAATTGTGGCTGGTTTGCAGGCAATTGGAGTCAATGCGCTTGGGCTAACCGGTGCCGACCTCAACTATATGCGTTCTGAGAAACGTCCTGTAAAAGAGGTGGATTACGGTTTTGTGGGCGATGTAAAAGAAGTAAATGCCGGAATTTTGGCCGATTTAATTGCCAAAGGTGTTGTGCCTGTGTTAGCACCGCTAACGCACGATATGAATGGTAATATGCTCAATACCAATGCCGATACTATTGCTGGTGAAGCTGCAAAAGCATTGGCAAAGTATTTTGACGTTACATTAATGTACAGTTTTGAGAAAAATGGCGTACTTTTGAACGAAAATGATGATGATAGTGTTATTTCCGAGATTACACCTGATTTGTTTGAAAAATATGTAGCTGACGGAATAATCAGTGGAGGAATGATTCCAAAGTTGGAAAATGCATTCGAAGCCATAAATGCTGGTGTAAAACAAGTAGTTATCACTCGTGCTGATTTGATTCATACGGATGGCGGAACGAAAATCTTAGGCTAGGAATAAGTAGACGGACAACAGACGACAGTCGACAGAGAACAAAATAACTATAAATAACGTACGAAGTACAAATAACGCGAAGCAAATATCGCACGAAGTGCAAATAACGTACGAAGTACAAATATCGCGAAGCTAATAACGCACGAAGTGCAAATAACGTGAAACAAAATGCAAGTAATAAATTTATCAGAAAATAATTCCGTTCTAAATCATTACATCAAAGAAATTCGTTCAGTTGAAATTCAAAAAGACGCTATGCGTTTCAGGAGAAATATTGAACGAATTGGCGAAATTATGGCCTACGAAATAAGCAAAAAAATGCATTATGTGAGTGAAGATGTAAAAACTCCACTTGGTATTGCACCTACAAATGTAATAAGCGAAAAAATTGTGCTCTCAACCATTCTTCGTGCCGGTTTACCTTTGCATCAAGGCTTTTTGAGTTATTTTGATTATGCCGAAAATGCTTTTGTATCTGCCTATCGTAAATACAAAGATGCGTTGAAATTTGACATTCATATCGAGTACATTGCCTCGCCCGATTTAACCGGTAAAACACTGATTATTATTGACCCCATGTTGGCTACCGGAGGTTCGATGGAGTTGACTTATGGTGCTTTGCTCACAAAAGGAACGCCGGCTAATGTGCATATTGCCACCGTTATTGCAAGTAAACAGGCAGTGAAATACCTCAAAAAAACTTTTGCAGGTTCAGGAATCACACTTTGGACTGCGGGTATTGACCCTGAACTGAACGACCATTCGTACATTATTCCAGGAATTGGCGATGCGGGTGATTTGGCATTTGGAGTAAAACTTTGATTCTCCGTTTTATTTGAGTACCTTTGTAGCGAATTCTGTTCCGTGCGTTTGAATTTTTTTTACGGTTTTAGAGGACAGAATTCGCTAATTATTTTATGACATTTGATCAATTAGATCTTATAGAGCCGATCTTAAATGCTCTAAAACACGAAGGTTATACCCAACCAACACCTATTCAGGAAATTTCTATCCCCATTGTACTTAAAGGCACTGATTTGTTAGGTTGTGCGCAAACTGGAACCGGTAAAACGGCAGCTTTTGCCATACCTATTCTACAACTTCTGCACGAAAACAAAGGAAGCGACCGCTCGCCACGCAAAATTAAAACGCTTATTGTAACTCCCACACGTGAACTAGCCATCCAAATTGGCGAAAGTTTTGCCGCTTACGGACGATTTATGAATTTGCGTCACACAGTTGTTTTTGGTGGTGTGCCACAAAGTCAGCAGGTTGGAGGACTACGTAAAGGCGTTGATATTCTGATAGCTACACCCGGTCGATTGCTCGATTTGCAAAGTCAAGGCTATGTGAAACTAAACGATTTAAGCATTTTTGTGCTTGATGAAGCTGACCGCATGCTCGATATGGGTTTTATTCATGATATTAAAAAGTTGTTGAAACTTATTCCTGCTAAACGTCAATCACTTTTCTTTTCGGCTACTATGCCCGAGTCAATACGTGTATTGGCTGGAACAATTCTTACAAAACCCGAAGAAGTGGAAGTAACACCAGCCTCGACCACTGCCGAAACCATTCAGCAGGAAATGTATTTTGTAGATGCTGCCAATAAAAAAGATTTGTTGATTCATATACTGCAGGATAAGAAAATTGCTACAGCCTTGGTGTTTACACGTACCAAACACGGAGCCGACAAAGTGCAGCGTTTTTTGGTAAAGGCACATATAAAAGCGGAGGCCATACATGGGAATAAATCGCAGAATAATCGTCAGAATGCGTTGCGTAATTTTAAGGATAGATCAACGCGCGTATTGGTAGCAACTGATATTGCCGCACGTGGAATTGATATCGACGATTTAAATTTGGTTATTAATTACGAAATACCTAATGTGCCGGAGACTTATGTACATCGTATTGGCCGAACGGGTAGGGCAGGGCTCGATGGTAAAGCTGTTTCGTTTTGTGATTCGGAAGAATTTCCTTACTTACGCGATATTCAAAAGTTGATTTCTATCCAGATTCCGGTTGTTAAAGATCATCCATATCCAGCTGAGAATTTACCAATAGAGAGTAATAAAATTTCGCGTACTAAATCCAAAAATGTGAAAAAGAGACCTTCAATTGATCCAGGAAAAGGTAAAAGAAGAAAAGGTACAGAAAGTAATTTTGATAGACCAAAGCAAGTGGTTAAGCCAGAAGCTTCGAATGAACAAAAAGCACCACGTTTAATAAAGCGTACATAAATGAATCATACTTAAAATAATTGAGCCTCAATGTCAAAGTGATATTGAGGCTCAATTATTAATTAAATTCCAATTATTTATTAATTAACTGCTTTTGAATTTTTCGGATAGCAGCTTCAATTGGTTTTTCTGGTTCGATTACATTAAATTCGCCCCAAAAATCAGGATCGGCAAAACCACTAACTTCGTCGGTTATAACAATTGTTGGACGGATTCGATCTTTACTCATAGTTTCTTTATTGTAATCCGACTTATCTTTATCAGTTACAGCCATCTCAATAGTTGAATAAAAGCTTGTGTTTAATAATTTCTTTTTCCAATTAACTCGCAATCCTAATTCAATTCTACTATAACCGTAATACCATTTGTTGTCTTTTTCCAAGAAATCTATCCTATAGTTTGTTTCAATTGGATATGCATCAGCATTATACGGTTTTTTTACAATAAACATTCTCGATGCGGCTTCTTTATTGGCTATGTTCAATTTGAATGTAGCTGTTTTCAAAGCTAATGATTGTGCATCGATATATAATTTGCCAAAATATAATGGTTCTTCAACATATTTTTTTTGTTTAAAATCGACCACATAAATAAGCCGTTTTCCTATTCGGGTCGAACGGTCGAATGTAAATTCGTAATTGTCAAGCATTTTGTCCGTGAAAATCATTTCGGGATTTTTCAGTAAATCCAGATAAAGTGAGTTGAAAGGTCCTCCTTGTAGTTTAAAAACCAGTGTGTCCAATTTACTATAGTCGGTTTTTTTACGTGCTTTGTAAATCTTTACAATATCACTTTTATATGAATTGTATGATTGTTTGTAAACATCAACCACGGCTTCGGATAGCGATACATAAGTTTTGTTTCTACGGATTGACTCACGGTAGAATGCTGTTAAATGCTCTTCTTGTGTGCCGTAGTTGATACCTTTCTTTTCAAGCATACTTTGCACAAGACTTTCAGCATCTTTTGAAATGACGCTTATTTCGGGCAATTCTACTGTTACGGGTTCAAGTTCAATTTTGTTTTTGTCGTTTTTTAAATCCCTTACATGTACGCTTTTCCCCTTATATCCAATAAATTGAATACTGATAACAGCGTCTTCAATACTTGATAGGAGTTTAATGGCAAATTCGCCATCTGAGTTTGATACTGTCGAATAATTTGTACCCTCAACAGTAATTCCTGCATAAGCCAACGGATTTCCACTGTTTTTATCAATTACAATAGCCTTATACAGCGTGTAATTGTCGGTGTCTTGAGCAAAAGTAATTTGGCTGAACATTGCTAAAAACAACATGAGAATTGAGATGCTTTTTGATGAATAGCTGTGTTTCATAATTGTATTATTTTAATGTAATATACTTAAATTCAGTATAGTAATAAACAATTTTAAGTCCAAAATGTTTATCTGTTGCTTCAAAAAACCAATAAACGAGCTGTTTTGCGTCTTCCACCAGCGTATACCGATAAGATATAGACTCCTTTTTCGATATTTTGATTAGAGTTTTGATCTTTGAGAGTAAAAAGTGAACTCGAATCCATTTTTCCACTTTGAATTAATGTTCCCATAAGAGAATAAACTTTATACAATGCTTTTGATGGTTTGTTTAATTTTACAAATACGGAATTGTTTACAGTATTGTATTCGTAAATCAATGGTTCAGAAGTTTCAGGTAAATCGTTTGTACCATCCCATATTTCACCAATATATTTTCCCCAAATATATTCTGCTAATACAGGATGGTCGATATAGGGATTGCGATTGCTTTGTAAGTTATAAACTGTATTATTTCTGTCTATCTCCTTTATACTCACGGGGTCGTTTCGGTGCCACTCCATTAAAAGTTTTACAGCATAGCTATTAAAAACGGGGTATGTGTTGCGTTGTAGCATCGACAAAGTTCCTGTACTTTGCCAAATATTTGCATAATCTTCGTAACATGTTACCATATACATATAATCGCGGGCAAAATCTCCTTTATACTCATTTGCAGGTTCAAAAACGCTTCCAGTATAATCCGGATAAATATTTGAACCAACTTTTACAACGCCATTTTGATAGCTAATTGATCCTACAACCCCAAGTGCAAAATTCGATTTTTTCGAATTTGCTTCAGCATTCGAAGGGTACAAATTATGCAAATCAGTTGCAATTGGGGCTGAATTAATATCGTTCGAACCTATTCCGAACCAACTTTTAGGCATATTATGTTCTCTATTTAAACCACCGGATTCCCAATTTGAGCGTTTTATATTTGAATACATATCCCAAAAATAGCCATTGGGGTGCCAATCAGTGCTTCTAAATGAGTTACTTAGGCTATAATACTCCAACATGGTATGTGGTTGGATAATCCGAAAAAGGGCAGTTTTAAGTTCAGAACTTTGTTTTCCGATGGCTGCGTGGTAATAGTTTGCTGGTAATTGTGCAGTTAAGGTAATGCACAAATACAACAGAACAAAACTACTTATTAAAAATCGTTTATACATTCTGCTTCAAACTTTATTTGTTGAAGTCGCGTAACTTGATGTTAGTTAGTACTTTTTTGGTGTGAAGCGCAAAATCGCTGTTCATCATCCAACCATAATAACCCAAATCTTTTTTCAATACATCGGTCACAAGTTGGCCTTTATATTTCCCAAAATTAATCACTTCTTCGCCTTTATCGTTGTAAATTAATCGCCCCGAAAAATCAACATTATTATTTTGAGTGGTGTATTTAGCTAAAAATTCAATGTCGTTTTTTAATTCAGGATAGCGGTCAAGTTGAGCCTGAAGTACTTCATACGTAGCCAAGGTGTCGGCTTCGGCACCATGAGCACCAACTAAATCTTTCTCGCAATAAAACTTATAAGCAGCTCCAAGTGTACGTGCTTCCATTTTGTGGAATATAACTTGTACATCAACAAATTTGCGTTTCATAAGGTCGATATCAACATCGGCACGTAATAATTCTTCGGCTAGCAGAGGAATGTCAAATCTATTCGAATTGTATCCAGCAAGGTCACAGCCTTCGATGTCACGCACAATTTCTTTTGCAACAGCTTTAAAAGTAGGGCAATCAGCTACATCAGCATCGGTTATACCATGTATATCCGAAGCACTTTTAGGTATCGGCATTTCGGGGTTAATGCGTATAGTTTTTGTCTCTTCTCGTCCGTTTGGCGAAACTTTGTGATACGCAATTTCAACAATTCGATCGGTTACTGTATTTGTACCTGTAGTTTCGAGGTCAAAAAATATAATTGGGTTTTTTAATTGCAGCTTCATAATTTATGTGGATAAAAAAGGTCAAATATCAACGACATTCGACCTTTTTGTTTTTGAAAAATATCAAGTTTATTTACTTTAATTAGTCATTTAATAGCATTGGCATCAGTAACATAAGTAACTCTTCGTTGGTTTGATTTTCGAAAGGTAACATTAAGCCAGCGCGCGAAGGGTCAGTAATTTCAAGTACTACATCCGACGAATCAATATTATTCAGAATTTCAATCAGAAATGCCGATTTAAAGCCAATTTTTATTGGTTCACCTTCGAACTGACAATTGATAGTTTCTTCGGCTGAAATTGAGAAGTCGATATCTTGAGCCGAAATATGAATCATATTATCGTGAAAATCAAGTTTAATTAAATTACTTGCTTGATTCGAAAATACAGATACACGTTTTAAAGCATTAATAAATGTGCTCCGATCAATAATTATTTTGTATAAATTTTGCTTTGGGATAACGCCATTGTAGTTTGGAAAACGACCTTCAACTTGGCGGCAAATCATTGTATAATTTGCAAGTTTGAAATAAGCATTTTTTGAGTCAAATTTCACTTCTACTTCACCACTTTCCTTTGGTAAAATGTTTTTCAACATGGTAGCTGGTTTTTTTGGCAAAATAAAGCTCACTTTTTCTTCATCCTCGCCCAAGGTAATGCTGGTTAGAGGTGTTTTTAAGCGTACAAGTTTATGTGCATCGGTAGCTACAAAAGTGATACTTTCTTTTTCAATGTCAAAATAAACGCCATTCATCACTGGACGAAGCTCGTCATCGGCAGTGCAAAAAAGCGTTTTGCTAATTCCGGCAGCTAAACTCGTAACAGGTAATGTCAAAACACGTGATTCATCAAGTAGCTGCGGCATACGTGGATATTCGTCACCATTTTGGCCAATAAAATTATATGAACCATTAGCCGAAGTAATAACCATGGCTAAATTGCTATCGTTTATACTAAAAGTAAGTGGTTGATCAGCAAATTCACGTAAAGTATCGAGCAATAATCGCGACACAACAGCAACCTTTCCATCTCCTTCGACATTATCAACTGTCATTGATGTTATTAGAGTTGTTTCTATGTCCGATGCGGTCATAGTCAGTGTGTTACCTTCGATATGAAGTAAAAAATTGTCCAGAATTGGTAAAGAGTTTTTACTGTTAATTACACGACTTATGGCTTGTAAATGGCTTAATAGCTCAGTGCTTGATACAACGAATTTCATATATAGATGATTTAAATATTTATGATGTGAATTTGAACAACAAATATAGTTATTTATTTTGGATTAGGCTATTCAAGTGGGTAATTTTTTTTTAAATCAATATTTTCAAGTGCAATTTGATGTATAAAATACTCAAATAATTAGAATTGTTTTTCAATTTCAATACTCACAGCATCTACTTTGCCACCTAAAGGAGGATTTAATTTTGATAATTTAATTTTTAGATGGCTTATTTGATTGAAAGTTGATTGAATCTTATCTGCAATTCGATGTATTACATGTTCAATTAGCTTCGAAGGCTTGTCCATTTCAAATTTTATAACATCGTAAACTAACTGATAATTAAGAGTATCGGTTAACTCATCGGTTTGAGCTGATTTTGCAGTATCAATTTCCATTTGCACTGTAACAATAAATGTATTTCCTAAAGTTTTTTCATGTTCCAAACAACCATGATAGGAATGAAATGCCATGTTCTCGAGCGTAATTTTCGACATAATTTTATCTTTTATAACTTAAAACTCATAACTCTTCTTTCTAATTCACTGTACTTTCAAAATTACCATCCGACACATAAGTTCGAACTTTATCGCCTTTATTAATGCCAATTTTCGATGTTACACGTTTGCCATTAATGGTGGTAATTGAATATCCATGTTTTAATAAAAAGGCTGGTGAGTGTATTTCAATTGTTTTATTTAATAATGCTAGTTTGTTTGTGTTGTAATTAATTAAACTCCATACAGATGTTTGTAATCTATTCTTTTGTTTTTCTAAATACAATAATTTGGCAGAAACTTTATTAAGTAAGCTTTGTTTCATTTTCCAACTAATAGTTGTCAGAAATTGATTTTCAGTGTTAATTTTGTTTTTTACAATATTGATAATATCGTAAAAAACATCTAAAACTTCATTTTCGCTTTCTTGCATACGTTGTATTAAAAACTCGGCTACTGCAGTTGGAGTTTTAAGCGATAAGTGAGCAACCATATCCACAATGGTATTATCGCGCTGATGACCGATTCCGGCAATGATAGGCAGTGGAAATTGAGCACAATTTAAAGCTAATAAGTAAGAATCGAAACAAGCTAAATCGGTAGTTGCACCTCCTCCACGAATAATTACAACAACATCAAATTTTTCAACATGGTTATATATTTTATCTAAAGCCGAAATAATGGATTTCTCGGCTTGATCACCTTGCATAACAGCCTTGAATAATTTTGTGTAAAATGTAAAATTGTTTGAACTATTGAAAAGTTGGTCTTTAAAATCACCATAACCAGCTGCTGTAACCGACGAGATAATTGCTATTCGCTGTGTTATTTTTGGCATTTCCAACTCTTTATTCATATTGGCAATACCATCTTCTTCTAACTGCCTAATTATTTTAATACGACGTGCTGCAAGCTCACCAATGGTAAATGCAGGATCAATATCGTTTACAATCAAGCTAAAGCCATAAACTCCATTAAATTCAACTTGCACAGCCACCAAGAGCGTTAAACCAGGACGCAATGACTGACCAGTGCTGTTTTCGAAGTAGGGTTTTATCATTCTAAATGTCGAAGACCAAATAATTGCTTTTGTTTTTGCAATGATTGCGTCGGAATTTATGTCTTTTTCAATAAACTCCAAATAACAATGGCCGTTTTGATTTTCGCGTAGCTCACTTACCTCGGCACGTATCCAAACAGATGTAGCAAAATTCAGACGAATTGTAGCCTGAATTTGATTTGTTAGTTCGGATAGTGTTATTGAATTCATTGAAATGATTAAGCATATTTCGATACAAAGTTACAATTTTTTTTCAACAAAAAAGGGTTTTGCTATATAAGCAAAACCCTTTTAGTAAATCATAATTTATCTCTTATTTTACAATAGCTTTAAATGCATCTTCGGTATTGAATTTTGCAAATTCAATATCGTTAGTAGCTTTTGCTTTGTAGGCATCATCCATGCTCACTGCTTTGCGAAGTCCTGCGTAAACAGCATCGCGGTTGTTAGTGCGCGCACCCACAATAGCATTTAAGTATGAAGTTAAAGCATCTGGTTGAGCTACAGCATCCAAGGTAGCACGAGCTCCGTTGTAGTTGCCATCCAAAATTTGAAGAATAGCAGCATTGTTTGTGCTTGTTTTTCCGAAGAAAGTTTTAGCTTTCGTATAGTCACCTTTAATTATGTTTATAGTTCCCAACGCATTGCTAAGGTTACCTTTAGTGCCAGCTGCTTTACCGAAGCTAACTTCAGCTTTTCCTAAATCGCCTTTTGCCAATGCACTTAAACCAGCGTTGTAATTTACATCAGGAGTTGATTTTAACTCAAGTGCTTTTGCAAATAAACGTGCTGCTTCGTCGATATTTCCTTGTTGGTATTTAACAACGCCAAGGTTGTTGAATGTACGGAAACAGTCAGGTGCTTTTTCACTTGCTTTGGTATAAATTGCTGCTTTTTCGCTCAAATCTTGAGTAAGTGTAGCAGCATATAGCAATTCTTCTAATGACAATTTTGAAGCATCTTCTTTAGCCAATTTAGCAATTTCTACATCCGATTTTCCAGTTACATCAACTGTCAATTTCAAACGTGAACGACGTAGTTCAGGAAGAATTTGCTCAGCAATGCTTTTGAAAACATTCGATAAGTTTTTAATCTCACGTTCGCGTTGTTCAGGATCGGTGTACATCGAAAGTACGCTCAAAATAACTTGTTTGTCCTGAATGCTTGAGCTTTCCATTAATTTTTGGAAACCATCCCAGTCTTCAGCAGTAAATTTAGAATCGATAGTAACAGCGGTTTTTACTTTTTTCAATTCTTTATTGATAAAGTCGGCAGTTACTTTCTGACGTTTTTCAGCAAGATTAGTGTTAATCTCCATAGAACCGTCTGGCGATGCATATCCAGCAATTTCGAAACCGGCTACTTGTTGATTCATTGATTCTTTAACAGCTTTAATTTTTTGAGTCAAAGCTACGATGTCTTCCGACTTCATTTCTTTTTTCTGAATGTCCGATTTTTGAATCAAGAATTTAATATCAGCTTCTTGCATTTCTTGAATTACACGTTGGAATTTATCTGCAACAATGATTGGACCATTAGCTGCATCGGCAGCACCAAAGCTTTTTGCAACCAGTTGAGCAGTTGCAATTACGCCATCAGCTACTTTTACACGTGGAATTGTGTAAGTTTTTTTGCTTGTTGAAACACTAAAGTCAAGATACAATTCAGATTTTGCCATGGCAGGTACATAATTAAATGTAGTTTGAATGGTATATTTTCCACCAGCTTTGAAATTGATAATTTTGTTGTTACTTTTTACTTTCTCGCCCTGAAATTGGGTTGGAGTTCCTTTTACTTCGGTTCCGTTAAATACAAGAACTGGAGTTACGGTTACAGTTGCATTTTTTGCGAAATACTTAACAGGGAAAGTACCTGTAATAGTGGCATCAACTTTACCAGCTTTTTCTACCAAAGGGTTAGGAGTGGTGGTGAAAAAACTTGGATCTAAGGCAGTCAAATCTTTGTTACACGAACTGAAAACCATTGCAAGAACCAAAGTTACTGCGAAAAATAATTGTTTTCTCATAAATTGTTTTTTTGTTATAAATTAATTAAGTATAAATTTCATTCTAATTGAGTGCAAATATACGATGTTTCAATGAATTTTGATTTATTTTGTAGCTCGATTTTCACATTTTATTCAAAATTCGTTCTTTTTTTTAACGGTATATGTGTAAAGCGCCTAGTAAATTGAACTTTTTAAATTTAAAATTATAATAAATGCACCTAATTTCTGACTTGAAAATTGTATTAAGGTCATTTAAGTACATATCAATCAGTAAACTTAAAAATTTATTTCGAATATTATTTTCCTACTTAGCTTCACGAAATAAAAGGGTTTTTAATAACAATACAATGCCTTTTTTTTTATCTATTGAACCATCCGATTTTTGTCAACTTCAATGCCCTGAATGCCCTGTAGGTGTTAGTAAACGCAAACATGGGACTAATATTGACTTTGATCTTTATAAAAAAATCATCGATGAGTTGAAGTCTACTTTATTTCACTTGATATTGTATTTTCAGGGCGAACCTTTATTGAACAAAAACCTTATAAATATGATTGCTTATGCCCATAAATCTCGTATTTTTACTTCAACATCTACCAATGCACAATTGCTTAATTCGGAATTAGCCAGGCAAATTGTGGAGTCGGGGCTCGATAAACTCATAATTTCGATGGATGGTATAACGCAAGAGGTGTACGAAAAATATAGGATAGGCGGAAAACTTGCATTAGCCATTAAGGGCGTTGAAGAAGTAAATTATTGGAAAAAACAATTAAAAAGTGAAACTCCTTTTGTAGAAATACAATTCATTGTTTTTAAAACCAATGAACATCAACTCAAAGACATGAAACATTTAGCTAATAAGCTACATGTTAATAGACTAACTTTTAAAACAGCGCAACTATATGATTTTGAAAATGGAAATTCGCTACTAACTTCAATCAAAAAATATGCTCGCTATAGTTTGAATTCAAATGGTAAATATGAAATAAAAACGAAATTGAATAACCATTGTTTTAGACTTTGGAGTGGTGCTGTAGTAAGTGCAAAGGGCGATTATTTGCCATGCTGTTTTGATAAAAACGGAACACATGCTTTTGGAAATCTAAATACTGAATCGTTTTCAGCAATTTCAAATTCAAAAAATGCATTCGATTTTAAGACTTCAATTCTCCAAAATCGCAAGCAATTTGAAATGTGTCGTAATTGTACTTCTAAGTAAATGAGGTTTTAAAAAGCTTTTCTGTATCCGCAACCTTCTTTCCAACGACTACATCCATAAGCTGTATTTCCTTTTATTAATACACCTTTGGTGCATTCTGGACAAATTGAACCAACAAGGGAGTCGGTTTGAATGGGTTTTGGCGCATTTGTTTGTCGGTTTTCGCTTTTTACATTAAAAACAATTTGACGCACCATTTCTTTGAGCTCTTCTAAAAAAACGCTTGCTTCGTATTCACCACGTTCAATCTGACGTAGCTTTTTCTCCCAGCGGCCTGTCAATTCAGCCGATTTCAGTAATTCCTCGCTTATTGTTAGAATCAAATCAACACCTGTATTAGTAGCAATCAGGTTTTTACGTTCTTTTCGAATATAATCCCGTTTAAATAAAGTTTCGATAATAGCGGCTCTGGTCGACGGTCGACCAATGCCATTTTCTTTCATGGCGTCGCGCAATTCTTCACTGTCGATTAACCTGCCTGCAGTTTCCATAGTGCGAAGCAGAGTTGCCTCCGTGTACGGTTTTGGTGGCGATGTCCATTTTTCGGATAGGGTAGGGTTGTGTGACCCACTTTCGCCCTTTACAAAAATAGGTAAAGTGTTTTCATCTTCATCTGGATCATTTTCATCGCTTTCGAGTTTTGCTTTTTCAAATACAATGCGCCATCCGGCATCTAATATTTGTTTTCCAATAACTTTAAACTCAACTTTTTCTACTTCGCCGAGTACCGTAGTGGTCGATATTTTACATTCAGGATAAAAATTTGCTATAAACCGGCGAGCAACTAAATCGAAAACGCGTTTTTCATTGTCGTTCAGTGCTGTAGGTTGAATTCCAGTTGGAATTATTGCATGGTGATCGGTTACTTTTGTGTTGTCAAAAACCTTTTTTGTTTTGGGAATTTTTGTTTCGAGTAGAGGTTTTGTAAGTAGATCATAATCCTTCAATCCCTTCAAAATATCCGGAATTTTGGGATACATATCGTCAGTCAAAAAAGTAGTATCAACACGTGGATAGGTAGTTACCTTCTTTTCGTATAAACTTTGAATTAGTTTTAACGTTTCATCGGCCGAAAATCCAAATTTTTTATTGCATTCAACTTGTAATGATGTAAGGTCGAATAATTTAGGTGCCGATTCATTTCCTTTTTTTGTGGAAATATCAGTCACAAAAAAATCAGCCATTTTTACGGTCTCTAAAAACTGATTTCCTTCTTCAACACTTGAAAAGCGACCTTTGGCAGCCGAAAAAACAGTATCGCGATACACCGTTTTTAATTCCCAGTAGGCTTCGGGCTTAAAGTTTTCAATCTCGTGCTGCCTATTTACAATCAATGCTAAAGTTGGAGTTTGTACTCGCCCAATGGAGAGAACTTGACGGTTTTTACCATATTTTAAGGTGTATAGTCGGGTTGCATTCATACCCAAGAGCCAATCGCCAATGGCGCGCGAAAGACCAGCCTCGTAAAGCCTTTTATATTCTGATTGATCTTTTAGTTTTTTAAATCCTTCTTTTATGGACTCTTCCGTGAGCGACGAAATCCACAATCGTTTTACAGGGCATTTACATAATGCTTTTTGTATTACCCAGCGTTGTATTAATTCACCTTCTTGCCCGGCATCACCACAGTTTATCACTTCATCGGCTGTGGCCATAAGTGTTTCAATAACTTTAAACTGCTTTTGTATACCACTGTCGTTCATTACTTTAATGCCAAAACGGGCAGGTATCATGGGTAAATGACTCAGTGCCCATGCTTTCCATTCGGGGGCATATTCGTGAGGTTCAAGCAAGCCGCATAAATGTCCGAAAGTCCATGTTACTTGATAGCCATTACCTTCAATATATCCTTCTTTTCGGTTTTTTGCTCCCAAAATTTCGGCAATATCACGGGCTACACTTGGTTTTTCGGCTATACAAACTATCATACTTGTTGACTTTCAAATTCTTATTCGAAATTATTACTATTTTTCTAAGGATTGCAAAGTTAAACAAAAATATCGTCGCTCAAAATGCTTTTATAATTTCACATTTTAAAATAGAATGAGTGAAAAAGCGTTATTTATAGGCAAAGTATATAATTTTGAGAATTAAAAATCATTTTTTTAATATATCTTTGTGCTGATTTATGAATTAAGAATTCCGAAACTCTATTTGCCTGACAAATAATAATTTGAAGTGTTTTAATAATATAATAATGAAAATGAATAATCTCCTTAAAATCAGTTTGCTTTTAATTTTTTCTGTTTTATTTTTAACTGCTAATGCTCAAAAATATAGTGTTGAGGCTGGTTTTGTACAACCCAAACAATTTGGAACAGGATTTAGCAAATCCTATTTTAATGGTGGAAAAATCGGAGGAAATGTAGAGTTTGAATTGAAAAATAATTTCAGTTTGCTTACAGGTGCTTTGTATTCAATGGTTTATGGAAATAAAACTCAATATTATTCATCAACCGATTCGGTAAACTACAAAACTTTTGGACACTCAATTGATATACCTGTTCATGTTAATTATTCGCTTCCAGTTTCAAAGAACTTCAAATTTTTTGCTTATGCAGGACCAACAATTGGTGTAGGCTTAGCTCAACCTCAGAAGGTTACTGCCATAATGAGCGATGCAATGAAAACCTTTACTGGGATAAATTCAATAAGTTATGCTAATAATGATTTGTATAATAAATCGGTTATTCAACGTATTAACTTGCAGATGAGTATTGGTGGTGGTATACAATTTAAAAATTACAGACTCAAAAGCGGTTATGATTTTGGTATTAACAGCATCAATAAAATTGATAGTAGCAAAATTCTTCGCCAAAGTGGTTGGTATGTATCATTAGTTTATCAATTTTAATTTCAGGTAATTATTTATGACTATTGCCGAGTTATATCTTATTTTCGAACAGCATTCCGAAGTTTCAACCGACAGCCGTAATTGTCCTGCCGGTTGCTTGTTTTTTGCCCTCAAAGGTGATAACTTCAATGCCAATGCTTTTGCACAAGCAGCGCTTGCAAATGGAGCAGCTTATGCTGTAATTGATGAAGCTACTTTTGCAATTGATAATCGATATATTATAGTTGAGAATGTGCTCGAAACACTTCAAAAGCTGGCTCAGTATCACCGTAAGCAGCTTAACCCTATTGTGTTGGGCATTACAGGTACCAATGGTAAAACTACTTCGAAAGAACTCATTGCATCGGTTTTGATTCAAAAATTTAATTTGCTTTATACACAAGGTAATTTTAATAATCATATTGGAGTACCTTTAACGTTGTTGAAATTAAAAAAGGAACATGAACTTGCTGTCATTGAAATGGGTGCAAGTAAACAAGGCGATATTAAAGAATTAGTTGAAATTGCTTGTCCTGATTATGGAATTATAACCAATGTAGGCAAGGCTCATCTCGAAGGATTTGGTTCGTTCGAAGGAGTAAAGCGCACCAAAGCAGAACTTTATGATTATATTTTGAGCCAAGGTAAACTGATTTTTAAAAATGCTGATAATGAGCATTTGGCCGAAATGGCATTGAAATCGGGTTTTACTTCAAATAATAAAATATGCAATTATAGCCTTGAACAGTCAGCTAATAACAGCTATGTTACGGCTTCGATAGTGTCATGTTCGCCATTTTTGGAAATGAATTGTGCTACTTCCGAAACTGACAAATTTACAGTTTCCACCAAATTAATAGGTTCGTACAATGCCGAAAATATTTTAGCAGCTGTTACTATCGGTCATTTTTTTGGAATTGAAAATGCTTTGATTAAGGTTGGACTCGAAACGTATACGCCTCAAAATAATCGTTCTCAGTTGACTGTTACGGAACGCAATAAGCTAGTTGTAGATGCCTACAATGCAAATCCAACAAGTATGCGAGCTGCTGTGGTTAATTTTGAACAAATGCAAGTGGATAATAAAATGCTCATTTTAGGCGATATGCTTGAGTTAGGAGCACAATCCGAAATGGAGCATCAGGCAATAATAGATTTGCTCGAAAGTTCTAATCTTGACAATGTGTTTTTGGTTGGTACACTTTTTGAGCAAACCAAGAACCGTTTTACATGCTTTCAGAATGTAGAGCAATTAATGCAAGTGCTTGAAAAAAAACAAATTGACAATCATTTTATTTTAATAAAAGGTTCAAGAGGTATTAAACTTGAAAAAGTAATTTCATTGCTTTAATATCAAATCTGAACAATTGGTTTATATTTGTACAATATATTTTTAGGATGAAAAAAAACAACATAATAATTCTTTCACTAGTTATTGCTTTAGTTTTAGCATTAATTGCTGTAATCTATTTGATTAACAGTACAAAAGAAAAAGAAGCTGAAATTGCAGAGGTTGTTGAAATGATGAATTTTGAAAAACAACAAGTTGAACGTGAGTTTCAGGATATGGCAACCGAATTTGATGGTTATACATCGAATATCAAAAACGATTCGCTTTTTAAATTGCTCGAAGACCAAAAAGTGAAAATGCATCAGTTACTTGAGGAATTACGCGTAACAAAATCGACAAATGCACGCAAAATTGCTGAATTGAAAAATGAATTAGCCTCAGTGCGCAAATTGTTGGTGCATTATGTAAATCAGATTGATGCTTTAAATGCTGAGAACAAAGAGCTTAAAACTGAGAACTCAGAAGTGAAACGTCGTTATAGCGAAGCATCCGAAACAGTAAATCAACTTTCGAAAGAAAAAGAATCGCTCAACGAAGTTGTTACTCGTGCATCGAAACTCGAAGTGTCAGGTTTCAGTTTTACACCCTTAAATAACCGAAATAAAAAAACTACTTGGTTTTCGCAAATTGCTAATCTGCAATTTAATTACACGGTTACAAAGAATATAACGGCAAATCCAGGCAATAAAACAATTTATGTAAGACTTACTCGTCCGGATAGCGAAGTATTAGCCAAAAATGCAAATCAAGTTTTTCAGTTCGAAAACAAAAAAATCAACTATTCAATCAAAAAAGACTTCGAATATACTGGCGAAACTTATAGTGATGTAGTTTATTGGAAAGTAGAAGAAGTATTGCAAGCTGGAAATTATCGTGCAGAGTTTTTCTGCGATGGAAATATGGTGGGAAGCTATAGTTTTGTCATTAAGAAGTAAAAAGACAAAGGACAAAAGACAAAAGACAACAGTAAATAATTGAATAACAATAAATAACGTACGAAGTGCAAATAACGGCGAAGCCAAATAACGTGAAACAGTAAAAATGTCTACAAGTCAACAGTTTTCAAAAGCATCCAAAAAAATTGCTTTCGATGTAAATCACCGAAAAACAATTAAATTCAACATTGCGCGTTACGATGCAGCAGTGGAGAAAGGTATGGCGCGCTATGAAAATGTGGAATTGGCAAAGCAAAATGCAGCTGCTATTAAGCGCGATGTGTTGGCTAATTGGGACAAATATTTACTTGAGTTTGAGCAAAATTGTACAGCTAATGGTGCTGAAGTGCTTTGGGCTGCTGATTCTGCCGAAGCAACTGATTTTATAAAAGATATCCTAGCTCAGAATAATACTCGATTGCTTGTAAAGAGCAAATCGATGACTACCGAGGAGATTGAATTGAATCATGTGGCCGAAAGTGTTGGATGCGAATCGGTTGAAACTGATTTGGGCGAGTTTATAGTGCAAGTAGCGGGCGAAAAGCCGTATCATATTGTTACACCAGCCATGCATAAATCCAAAGGCGATATTGCAAAGTTGTTTAACGAAAAGTTTAATACACCCATCGATAGTACTCCTCAAGAAATGACGGAATATGTAAGACAGGTGCTTCGTAAAAAATACACAACTGCCGAAGTGGGAGTAACGGGAGCCAATTTTTTAATTGCTGATATTGGTGGAATTTCTGTGACCGAAAATGAAGGTAATGGATTGATGAGTACCGCTTTTCCTAAAGTTCATATCGTAATTGCTGGTATCGAAAAAATTATCCCAAAAATGCATCAATTGGGTTTGTTTTATCCACTGTTGGCAGCTCATGGTACCGGACAGCAAATTACAGCATATAACTCAATTTTTACCGGAGCGCGTAAAACAAACGAAGTTGATGGACCTGAAAAAATGTATGTAATATTGCTCGATAACAACCGCACAAATGTTTTTGCGGATGATGAAGGATATGAGTCCTTGGCTTGTATTCGATGTGGTGCTTGTCTCAATGCTTGTCCGGTATATAAAACAATTGGTGGTTATACCTACGATACTACTTATAGTGGTCCTATTGGTTCAGTTCTCACTCCATTTTTACGTGGATTCAAAGATTTTTCGCATCTTAGTTTTGCGTCGACACTTTGTGGTAAATGCGTGGAAGTATGTCCGGTGAAAATTCCATTAACTGACATTTTATTGAGTAACCGACGTAAAGCAGTGGAACAAAACTTGCGCCCAAAAGCTGAGAAAATAGCCATGCAAGGCTTTAAGTTGATAAGTTCAAAACGGGCAAGATTTAATATGGTATCGGGATTTGTGAAAAATATCGTAACTTCGCCATTCAATTATGTGGCTTGGGGGCCAAATCGTTCCATGCCAAAATTTTCAAATAAATCATTTTCAGAACAATATAAGAATAATATTAAAAAATAATAGATCAAAATGAAACGCATTACACTATTGCCTATACTGCTTTTGTTGCTAGTTTTAAGTTCATGTACCGAAGATAAATTTGCCGATTGGAAAATTTTAAACGATCAAAAATACGCAGCCGAAATAGTTGCCAAAAGTACGGATAATACATATAAAACCACTGATTCGGGCTTGTGTTACAAAATAATTTATGCCGGAAATATGAAGCAACCCAATGCAAGTTCGTATGTAGAAGTACGTTATACTGGTAAGTTAATTACAGGTAAAGTGTTCGACAGCGGCACCTACAAAGGATCATTATCAAGTACTGTAAGTGGTTGGCAAGAAGCCATTTCGATGCTTAAAGTTGGTGGTAGTATGGAACTATTTTTCCCTTATACGTTGGGCTATAATTCAACCGACAAAGGAACTATACCACCATATTCAATGTTATATTTCACAGTAGAGTTATTGGATGCTCAATATTAATTTTATGAAGTCAACAGCTTTAAGTTTACTACTTTTTTTATCATTGTCGGTTTTTGCGGTTGAGTACACTGTTAAAACAATTCCAAATCCTAAAACTACGAATGCATCTGCGTTTGTAAGCAATCCGGACGGAATTTTGCGAGAAGAAACTGTGCAGCAAATAAACCAAATGCTTGGTCAATTGCAAGCTACTAACAAATCGGAAGTGGCTGTAGTAATGGTCAATTCAATTGGTTACGAGGAAATTAAACCTTTTGCCACAGCTTTGTTTAAGGAATGGGGTATTGGAACTGCCGAAAATAGCAATGGTTTATTGGTGCTTTTTGTGTCGGATCAGCGCAAGGTAACATTTGAAACTGGTTATGGTCTCGAAGGTGTTTTGCCCGATGCTATTACTAAACGCATTCAAACAAAAGCAATGATTCCCGCTTTTAAAAACGGGGATATTGATGGTGGTATGTTAGCTGGAGTGGAAATGATAGTTAAAACCGTGAAAGGTGAAACTTTTGCTGAAAAGAAAGTGGAAATTCCATGGGACGAGATTTTACCTATGGCCATTGGAGCTTATTTATTTATTATGCTTTTGGCTTTTATCTGGATTGGTAATATTATTGCCAAAGTGCGTAAAAACACAAAGTTTAGTAGTAATATGATGCGCTATAAGGCTATTAAATCCGAAAAAGCTGGTGCATTGTTGGTATTGGCGCTGGTTTTACCAGTACTAGTTTTTGTAGCTATTTTATTACTAAAATTACCAACTTATTTACTCTTATTATTGTTGCCAGTACCTCTTACAACTATTCCCGCCAATATTTATGGTGCTATGATGATGCGCAAAGTTCGTCGTGAACCAATCAAATGTAGTGAATGTGATGGTATAATGCATATTTTAAGCGAAAAACAAGAAGATGCACATCTTAAATTAGCACAGCAGTTTGAAGAACAATTACATGCTGTTGATTATGATGTTTTTGTTTGCGATACCTGCAAAAACGAAGCTATATTTACGCTCGATAAACCGAGTATTTACAGCAATTGCCCCAAGTGTAATACCAAAGCATTTATACTGAAAGATAAAAAAACAATAGTTGCTCCAACTTATATTAGTTCGGGTACAGAGCGTACCACTTATTATTGTAAATATTGTGGTTACGAAGAAAATCACAACGATAACATACCTCGTTTACAACGAAATAGTGGTGCCTTTGTAGGTGGTGCTGTGGCTGGTAGTATTTTGAGTAGTGGTCGAGGCGGCTTTGGTGGGGGCGGAGGTGGCTTCTCGGGCGGTAGTTTTGGTGGTGGTTTTTCGGGTGGAGGTGGCTCTACAAGTGGATGGTGACGACAATTAAAAATTAAAAATTAAGAATTTCAGTGATATCAATTTAAAAATAAAAACAAAATGAATAAGAACACAATTATTTTATTAGCAGTAGTGGGTGTATTGGTACTCACTGTATTTTGGGGAATTGGCAAATACAATGGTTTAGTTGGAAAAGACGAAGCTGTTAGCGGTCAATGGGCAAATGTTGAAAATCAATACCAACGTCGTGCCGATTTAATTCCTAACTTAGTGGCAACTGTAAAAGGCTATGCTTCACACGAAAGCGAAACACTCGAAGGTGTAGTGGCTGCTCGTGCTAAAGCTACTCAGGTTACTATAGATCCTACAAATTTATCGGCCGAAAAATTAAAAGAATATCAAGCTGCACAAGGTCAGTTAAGTTCGGCTTTGGGTAAACTGTTGATGATTACCGAAAATTATCCTGATTTGAAAGCAAATCAGAACTTTTTGGAACTACAAGCACAATTGGAAGGTACCGAAAACCGCATTACAACGGAGCGTGGTCGTTTTAACGATTTATGTAAAGAATTTAATGCCTCCATTCGTAAATTCCCAACAAATATTGTTGCAAACTTTGCAGGTTTAGAGAAAAAAGCATATTTCGAAGCAGAAGAAGGTAGTAATAAAGCTCCTGAAGTTAAATTTTAAATATTTTGTTTGACGTTTGAGGTTTGACGTTTGAGAGTTATTTGCAACTTCAAGCCCCAAACTTCTAACTCTTCAAACCTCAAACTCTTCCAACCATGCACATTCCATCCGAATCGCGTTACACCGATACAGTAGGTTATAATTTTTGTGGTAAAAGCGGACTTCAACTTCCACGTTTATCGCTTGGCTTGTGGCATAATTTTGGCGATGTTGATAACCAGGACGAAGCCCTGAAAATGTTGAAATATGCTTTTGATAAGGGAATCACTCATTTCGATTTGGCCAATAATTATGGACAACCTTTTGGTAGTGCTGAACGTAATTTTGGCAAAATGCTAAAAGAAAGCTTTGCTACTTATCGCGACGAAATGATTATTAGCTCCAAAGCAGGACATATTATGTGGCCTGGTCCTTATGGCGATGGTGGCTCGCGTAAATACTTGTTTGCCAGCTTGGAACAAAGCTTGAGACGTATGGAACTCGACTATGTGGATATCTTTTATTCGCACCGATACGATGCGAATACACCACTTGAAGAAACTATGGGAGCCCTTTCGGATATGGTGAAACAAGGTAAGGCATTGTATGTGGGCATTTCAAAATACCCTGAAGATAAAGCACGCGAAGCTTACCGTATTTTACGTGAAAATGGCACTCCTTGTCTCATTTATCAGGGTCGTTATAGTATACTCACACGCGAAATTGAAACTGAAGTACTGCCAGCTGCTGCTGAGAATGGAATTGGCTTCATTGGCTTTTCATCGTTGGCACAAGGTATGCTCAGTGATAAATACTTGAATGGAATTCCCGAAAATTCACGGGCTGCACTAAGCCATGGATTTTTACGGAAATCACAAATTACAGACGAATTAGTTGAACGATTGAAAAAGCTAAATGCTATTGCGCTTGAACGTGGACAAACATTGGCTCAAATGGCGTTGGCTTGGTGTTTTCACCAACAGCAAGTTACTTCGCTCATAATTGGGACCAGTTCCGTATTACAATTGCAAGATAATATCAACGCACTGAAAAATTTGCATTTTACAAACGACGAACTGTGGCGAATTGGCGAAATATAATTCTCATTGGTTTGTTTTCAAGCTTTTTTGGTGCCTGTAACGATAACTATATATCGTCGGTACCAACTACCATGGTGAGCCTGAAAATTGATTTATCGGGTAAATACAATACCTTTAAAAATAGCACAAACGAATTTTTGGTATTCGATAAGCCATTTTATGATGCCGATAGAGTAGGTTTTGCTGGTATTCTAATCTATTCGGGTATTAATTTCGACGATAATGGCAATTCCATTTACTATGCTTTTGATATGGCTTGCACGCACGAAATTAAGCAAGATGCCAAAGTATTACCAGTGGAAGGGAAATATGGCGAAGTTAAATGTACTAAATGTGGTTCCGCGTACGATGTAAGTTTGGGATTTGGTAATCCTATTTCGGGACCATCAAAAGAAAAACTTCGAAAATATAAAGTAACGGTTACCGAAACAAGCCTTTTTGTGTATCAGTAGTTTTTAGATACAAAAAGAGGCTGTCTACTTTTTGAACTGTACCCCAAAAGTTAGAAAAAAACTTTAGGGGTACAGTTCAATATTACAATGTGCAATCTGTTTTTTTATTCCAATTCAAAATCCACTTTTGCTTTTATGTCGCGTTAAGAAGCGCCAATCAACACAGTAAATTTACCCGACTCGGCAACCCAGTTTTTTTTCACATCGCTGTAGAATTGCAAGGCTGATTTGTCGAGTTTAAAAGTAATAACCGAAGAGATTTTTAAGCGGTGAAAAAGTCGGCCAATGAAATGAGTTTCACATTGTTGAACAATGGTGTAAATTATAAATTAGTTCCATTTTACAAAATTAACACAGAGTCGTACTGTGTATATGCAACCATCCGAAATGAATATTAATTTGAAGTATATGTTACAATAGTATTCACTTTTGAAATATAATAGAACCTTTTTGATTCATTTGTTTGCTAAAAAGTCAATTTATTCTCGTATTTTTATCCACCAAAATAATTCATAACAATAATCAATAAAATCAGAATGAAAAAACTCAATTTCGCCCTATTTTTAAGTTTGCTATCACTTATGGTAGGCGCTCAAAAAGACGAATGGAAAAACCCGGAACTAAATGAGGTAAATCGCTTACCAATGTGTGCACATTATTTTTCTTACGAAAGTATGGAAATGGCACAAAAAAACATTCCCACTGCATCTGCTAATTATCAGACGCTGAATGGAAAATGGAAATTTTATTGGGTAAAAGATGCCGATAAACGTCCGATAAATTTTTATAGACCCGATTACGAAGATGCTGGTTGGAACTTGTTAAATGTTCCGGGTATTTGGGAAAAAAATGGATATGGCGACCCAATTTATGTGAACATTGGTTATCCATGGAAAAGTCAGGTGTGGGTGAATCCTCCCGTTCCACCCATTATGGATAATGCAGTAGGCTCGTATCGAAAAGTAATTGATATTCCTCAAAATTGGTCTGGAAAACAAGTGATTGCGCATTTCGGATCGGTTACTTCCAATATGTATTTGTGGGTAAACGGAAAATACGTTGGCTATAGCGAAGACAGTAAACTCGAAGCCGAATTTGACATTACCAATTATTTGGTTAAAGGTAAAAATTTAATCGCTTTTCAGGTTTTTCGTTGGTGCGATGGTACTTTTCTCGAAGATCAGGACTTTTTCCGTATGACAGGTGTGGCGCGCGATTGCTATTTGGTGGCTCGCAACGCACAGAAAATCGATGATTTACGTTTTACACCCGACTTGGTTAATAATTACAAGGATGGAGTTCTCGAGATAAACACCACGTTGTCAAAATCAGCAGCCGGATTATCCGTAAGTTACGAATTGAAAGATGGTGATAAAACAATTGCTAGTGCCTCACAAAATGGTGCTGGAAAAACGATTTTCAATGTGGTTAATCCCCAAAAATGGTCGGCTGAATCGCCGTATTTGTACCAACTCTTTGCCAGTTTAAAAGATAAATCAGGCAAAACCATTGAAGTTATTCGTCAGAATGTAGGCTTCCGCAAGGTGGAAATTAAAAATGCTCAATTGCTTGTAAACGGAAAAGCAGTACTTATAAAAGGTGCTAATCGTCACGAAATGGACCCTGCAACCGGTTATTATATTAGTCGCGAACGTATGGAACAAGATATTCGCATCATGAAGGAGTTGAACATCAATGCTGTACGTACTTGTCATTACCCCGACGATAGTTATTGGTATTACCTGTGCGATAAATACGGTTTATACATGGTGGCCGAAGCAAACGTTGAGTCGCATGGTATGGGTTACGGCGACAAAACATTGGCAAAAAATCCAACTTATGCATTGGCGCACTTACAACGCAACCAACGCAACGTGCAGCGCAATTTCAATCATCCATCCATTATTATATGGTCGATGGGTAACGAAGCCGGTATGGGACCAAACTTTGATGCATGTTACGACTGGACAAAAAAAGAAGACCCAAGTAGGCCAGTGCAATACGAACAAGCCGGAAAAGGAAAATCGACCGATATTTACTGCCCCATGTATTTAGGCTACGAGGCTAGCGAAAAATATGCAAAAAGCAATCCCACAAAACCACTTATACAATGCGAATATGCCCATGCGATGGGTAGCTCAATGGGTGGCTTCAAAGAATATTGGGATATTTCGAGAGCTAATCCGACGTATCAAGGTGGTTTTATTTGGGATTTTGTGGACCAAGCGCAACATCATACTACCAAAGCAGGCATTAATGTATATGGATATGCCGGAGATTATAATAAATACGATAGCAGGGAAGACCAAAATTTTTGCAATAATGGTTTAATTAGTCCCGACCGCAATTATAATCCACATGCCTACGAGGTACAATATTATTATCAAAATATTTGGACAACTCCGGTAGATTTGCAAAAAGGAATTGTGGAGGTTTACAACGAAAACTTTTTCCGCAGCCTCGATAATCAATTCATGGAATGGCAAGTGTTGGCCGATGGAAAAGTAATAGAATCGGGTGTAATAAGTGATTTAAAAGTAGCTCCGCAACAAAAATCACAAATTCAGTTGGCTTATTCTGCTCAGAATATACCAAAAGACAAGGAATTATTGCTAAATGTTGCATTTAAACTTAAAAAAGCAGAGCAGCTTTTGTCGGCTGGCTTTAAAGTTGCTGCCAATCAGTTGGTTATAAATGCATATTCTCCAAAAACAATGGAAGTGGCAAATGTACAGTCTGATAATAACACGGCAGTAATTTTGCCCGAAATTCAAAACAGCAATCAGAAATGTACGGTAATTAAAGGTGTTGATTTCCAAATTGATTTCAATAAAAAAACCGGATATATTGAGAAATACTGTGTTGGTGGTGTTGAACTTATGACGTCAGAAGCTGCTTTAAGTCCGAACTTTTGGCGTGCTCCAACCGACAACGATATGGGTGCAAGTTTGCAGATGAAATTTCAGGTTTGGCGCAATCCGGTTATCACACTTAAAAGCCTACAAGCCAACAACGTGAATGACCTGATAGAAGTAAAAGCAGAATACGAATTGAAAGATGTTTCGGCAAAACTCAGTATCAATTACATGATTAACAACGAGGGAACAGTGAAAGTGACTCAAAGAATGATAGTTGACAAAGAGGCAAAAGTATCGCAAATGTTCCGTTTCGGTATGCAAATGCAAATGCCAAAATCGTTTGAACAAATTAGTTTTTATGGTCGCGGGCCAATTGAAAATTATATCGACCGCAATAATTCACAGTTTTTAGGCATTTATAATCAAATAGTTAAGGGTCAGTTTTATCCTTATGTTCGTCCACAAGAAACAGGCACAAAAACCGATGTGCGTTGGTGGAAACAACAGAATGTAGCTGGCAAAGGATTGGAATTTATTGCTGATGCACCATTCTCAATTTCGGCTTTAAATTACAGCATTGCTTCGTTGGACGATGGCAATGAAAAAGACCAACGTCACTCACCCGAAGTGCCCGAAGCTAATTTTACCAATATCTGTATTGACAAAGTACAAATGGGATTGGGATGCATAAATAGCTGGGGAGCATGGCCTCGTGTTGAATACCAAGTGAAATACCAGGATTACGAATTTACGTTTGTAATGAAACCAATAAAGTAAATATATCCCTATTTCCTCCCGCTTTTGGCAGGAGGAAATAAGGGGTCTTTTTACAATTATTTTATGGGAATCAAAGGCTCTGAAATTTTTAGAACCTCATTTACAATGAATACGTCAGTTTGGTGGATAACCCAGTGGCTTGTGCCTTTTTTAATTACTTTTGGTTTTTATGCCTTTGATAACACCCGATATAGCAGAATATACAATATAAAAAGGATAAACAACCGCCGACGATAGAAGCGATATAGCGGTTATTTTTTGTCCGAAAAATGGAGCTGTTTGCTTTAAGAAAATGAAATCAATAACTAATTTTGAGATAAAAACGATACCCAGATAAATAAGGTAATTGATTGAAATGAAGCTTGCTATGAGTAATGTAATTTGAAGTAGTGAAGTGCCTAAAACTATTATTGCCACTAATATTGTAGCAAAATCGGTATACATTGGTGCTTTGGATGCCCAACGTTTGCGTTGATTTACAAATGAATGAATGGTTTCGCAGGGCTTTGTTGTAACGAGCGCATTTTTAGATTTCAAAAATTCAATTTCCCCCTTTTGTTTTTTTATGGCATGCAATAAAAAAACATCATCGCCCGATGCCGATTTATCGTGTAAATTAGAATAATTACTTAGCCATACCCTACGTTTAAAAGCTAAATTTGCTCCATTACACATTATTGGTTTTCCTGCTCCTGCTGCCCCCGCACCTGAACTTACAAGCGAATGAAATTCAAGCTGTTGCATTTTTTCGAAATAATTATTGGCTGGATAAATAGCTACCGGACCAATAATTAAATCAGCATTTGTTTCCTCGTAAAATTGAGCTACAGTTTCGAGCCATAGTGGAGTGGGAGTACAGTCGGCATCAGTTGTGATTATCAATTCGTTAGTTGCACTCTCAATACCCATTTTTAGTGCTTTCTTTTTTCCATAATCTTCTGATTTTAATACGAGTACATTGTCAACTTTTTTAGCCCATTGCTCTATGATTTGAAAAGTTGCATCGGAGGAATGATCATCAACTAAAATAAGTTGGTATCCGGTAAGACTTTGATTTCTGAAAGCTTGCAATAGATGTGGTAAGTTGGCTGCTTCATTTCTACAAGCTACAACTACGCTAATATTGTTTAATATTGATTTTTTGGGAATAGGTTCAAAAGTGATAATTCGCTTCCAACCTATCAAAAAAACCAGATCCAACGTAACATAAATGGCTGAAATAAAAATACTTGTTTCAATCATTTGGCCAATACGTTAAAATAAATAATTTAATCCGATATACATTCCAGAATTTCCATCTTGTTTATTAAAGGCCTTTCCATAATCAGCCGAAATTATAAAATTCTCATTCCAACCAATTTTTATACCAATACCTGCTGCGGAATGTAATTTACCTGATTCATAACTATTTAAAAATAATTCGGTTTTTTGAGTTGAAGTCAAATTGCCTGCTATTTCAATAGGTTTAAAAATCATTCCAGAATCAAAGAAAATATTGGTTCCTAAATAAAAGTTTTGTTTTAACAATTCGAAACGCACAAATTTGTATCGAAATTCAAAGTTTCCAAAACCAACTGCATCACCAACAATGCGGTTTCGCAAAATACCACGTAACGAGCTTTTACCGCCTAAGCCTTGATTGGTAGCACCAGTAAGGAAACTTGTAATAAGTAATGGTTGTGCATAAAAAGGCACATGAACATTTCCTAATGTTGTTTGATAATCAATTCGGTAGGCTAAAGATATATCTTTTGAAAGTGTAAAATACTGACGATGAATCAATGCAAATTTAGTGTGTGCGTATTCGTTCACAAATCCTGGAGCAGTTTGAATAACCGCTTCAGTCCAAATACCTTTCATGGGGCAGGCGCGTTGGTCACGCGAGTCGTATTTTAAACCTAATTTCAAATAATTTATACTTCCACCATCAGCTTCATTGGTACTAATCAAACCATTTTTAATGTAACGCTGATACAAAGTTCCTCCAGCTACAGGGCTTAATCCTATTTTGTTGATATTGACGGTGTCAATTGCAAAATTATAAAAAGTGTATCCTGCTACCCAACCAAATTTGGACTCGCCAAAACTGCCTTGAAAATCGGCTTTCACGCGAAACATATTCCGTTCGTTTTTGTAAAAATGGCGTGACGATTTACTCAGATTGTCATCGTAAATTGTTTGATATCCATTAAAACCGTAAAAATCCATTAGTTGATCGGTCATATAAGTCATATCGACCGTAGTGCGTACCTTCGGAATTAACCGTTCCGAATCGTACATAATTCGGTTAATACCAGTACCTTTCGAAAAGCGCGACCATTCCAAATACAATGAATGATCGTATTTTGGGAAACGGCTCCCATCGCCATATTGATACAGATTAACTACAGCACCGTATTGAAAACCTAAGTCAGAGTCGAACGATACTGCTGGTATGGCACCAAAACCTAAGCCTTTTTTGATTTTTTGTTGCGAATAACCAACTTGTGTAATTGAAATTACTAAAGCCAAGCATACAAATTTAAATGTTCGTTTCATCGTTATTTATATTTTTAAGTTTAACGATTCAAAGGTAGGTATTTTTGTGAATAAAAAAAGGCATACCTTAATAAAAAAGTATGCCTTGTATCAAATTGTATAAAATATAATTAGTTCATGCCTTTGCATGATCCACAAATTCCTGAGTATGAAAGTTCTACAGTGTGAATGTCAAATCCTTCGAGCATAGGCTTGGCAAAAAGTTCTTGTTTTAAATCGAATAAATCATACACTTTTCCACAATTTTTACATTTGAAATGTGCGTGGTTGGATATATCTGCATCATAACGTGCATTTTTTTCGTCGATAGCTAATTGTAATACTGCTCCTTTTTCAACAAATAAATTTAATGTGTTGTAAATCGTTGTTTTCGAAAGAGTTGGCATAAAAGGGCTAAGATACGAGTAAATTTCATCGATTGTAGGATGCGTTTTGTAACTCATTAAATAATCCATAACAGCCGTTCGTTGAACCGAAGGTTTAATGTCGAACTGTTTTAAATAATGATGAATTTGCATGTAATTGTTCATAATAAGTTGAATTAAATGATTTAGTTTTTAGTAGGATATTACAAATCTCGAATTACAAAGTTATAATCATTACAAAGATATATTAATTTCATGATTTCTTTGTAGAATATTCGATGATTAATAACAAAATGTCAGAAAATTAATATAATTTAATGTTTTGGCCTTGATTTGTATGAAAACAAATGAGTTATGCCATAAGACATAACTAATTTTTTTGTGAAAATTTACTGTTATTAATTACAGTACATTTATTTCTTTCAATACATCGTTTGTACCACGTACAGCAGCAGCACTCTTAGTAAACAAAGCCATTTCTTCTTCGTTTAATTTATAGTCGAGAATTTCTTCTAAACCATTTTTGCCAATTACGCAAGGAACACCAATACAAATGTCATTTTGACCATATTCGCCTTCGAGTGATACACAGCAAGGAATAATTTTTTTCTGATCGTGAATAATTGATTCAACTAAATACGAAGCAGCAGCTCCAGGAGCATACCAAGCCGAAGTTCCTAATAAACCGGTAAGGGTTGCACCACCTACCATAGTGTCGGCTACTACTTTAGCAAGTTCTTCTTTGCTCAAAATATCACTTACCGGGCGACCTTTGTAAGATGCAAAGCGAGTTAATGGAATCATAGTAGTATCACCATGTCCACCAATAACCATACCTTCTATTTCGTTTGGATTAGCATTCAGCGCTTTGCTCAAATAACATTTGAAACGTGAGCTATCCAATGCTCCACCCATACCAATTATTTTGTTTTTTGGAAGTCCTGTAGCTTTCAATGCCAAGTAGGTCATTGTGTCCATAGGATTACTAACTACAACAATAATTGCATTTGGAGAGAATTTCAGGATATTTTCGGCTACACTTTTTACAATTCCTGCATTTACACCAATTAGTTCTTCGCGTGTCATACCTGGCTTACGAGGAATTCCCGAAGTAATAACTACTACATCCGAATCGGCTGTTTGAGCATAATCGTTTGTACAACCTACAATAGTTGAATCGAATCCAAGCAAGGTGGCTGTTTGCATCATATCCAACGATTTACCTTCCGAAATGCCTTCTTTTACATCGAGCATTACAATTTGATCAGCTACTTCGTTGAATGCAAGTACATTTGCACAAGTTGCGCCTACATTTCCAGCGCCTACTACAGTTACTTTTGACATACTAATTTTATTTTTTTTGATTTATAATTTCTCGTTTTTAATTCGGATACAAAGATAAAAAACTTTCCTGAATAATTAAAGAAAAATTTCTTTAATTTTTAAATTTGATAAAATAATAAGTTATAATATGCCATTTTGTTGTGAAATTGAATTACTTTTGTGTGTTGAGTCATGTTAAAATGTATCTAATGAAAATTAAACATTTACCAAATAAAGAAATTGATTATTCGCGTTGGGATACATGTGTATCTAAGTCGTGTAATCAGTTATCGTATGCTTTTACATGGTATTTGGATATTGTTTCGCCTAATTGGGGAGCATTAGTAAGCGATAATTACGAATTTATTATGCCTCTGCCAATTAAAAAAAAATATGGTATTTCATACTTAGTTCAACCTATTCTGACTCAGCAATTAGGAATTTTTTCAGAACATACTATTGAGCATTCTATTGTTAATAAGTTTATTAAAAAAATCCCAAGTTTTAGTTACGAACTGCATTTAAATGAAAATAATTATAGCTCACAGAATGCTTCTTTACCAAATTTAGTTTTAAATTTAAATGAAAAATACGAAGTAATTTCTTCGAAATTTTCCAAAAACACTATTCGTAATATAGCAAAAGCTCAGAAACTTCAGTTGAAAATTCAATCGGGCTTACCGATTGATGAATTTATGAATTTTTATTACTCGGTAGAAAAAAAATATCGTTCGGCTCAACAATCAATTGTAAAAGAATTAATTACAAAAGGAATTTCGGAAAATGCAATGACTTTGTATGGCGTTTATTCTGCTAGCAATTCGCTTATAGCTTCGCTTTGTGTTTTACACTCAGCGCATCGAATTACATATTTATTGCCAATTTCAAATGTTGAAGGTAAAGCTTCATCGGCCATGTTTTTATTGATTGATTCGATTATTAAGAGTGAATCTGGAAAGAGAGTTGAATTTGACTTCGAAGGATCAAGTATTGATGGTATTGCTCGGTTTTATATAGGTTTTGGGGCATTAAATAAACCATATAATTTAATAAAACAATTTCGTCCGAATTTTCTGATAGGTAGATTGAATAAATTTTAATAACGCTATGGCACGTTTTGTAAAAAAGAAAAAGGAAGATATTGGCTTATCACCTTATGCATTGGTTTTCAGAGGTCAAAAGAAGATTGATAAGGCTGGACTTAAAGCATTCGATTATGATGCCGAACTGTTTAAAGAGTTCGAAGTTACAACACCAGATCAATTAAAAGCTCTAAAAAAAAGTGCCTCAACCAGTTGGTTGAATATTTATGGCTTGGATAATGTAAAGCTAATGGAGTCATTGGCAGATGTTTTTTCCATAGATAATCTGATTTTGTCAGATGTAATGAATCCAACATCGCGTCCCAAAGTGCAGCTTTTCGAAAAATGTATTTATTTGAATATCCGCATGTTACAACAGAAAAAAATGGTGCTTAGTATGGATACTTTAAGTATTATTGTTACCGATAATACACTTATTTCATTTCAAGAACAGCCGGGGAACTTTTTTGAACCTGTTCGTGAACGTATACGCAAAAAAACAAATAAAATTCGTCGTACAGGTACCGATTATTTGGCTTTTGCTTTACTCGATATTGTTATCGATAATTATATTTATATCATTGGTGAATTGGGCGAACAAATTGAAGATTTAGAAGAACAAATGTCCAACGAATCTGGTAAAGATTTCTTAGAACGAATAAATTACTTTAAACGCGAACTTAACTTTATCCGAAAAATTATTAAACCTTCGAAGGAAATGATAATTGGTTTAGCAAAGCTCGAAACTGATTTTATTAAAGACGAAAACAGAGTGCATTTTAAGGAGTTGGTTGATAATATGAACGAAGCCAATGAGTTAGCTGATAGTTATCGCGAGATGGTGTATGACATGATGAACATTTATCATACCACTATGAGTACCAAACTGAATGAAATTATGAGAGTGCTCACTATTATAACTGTTATCTTTATTCCAATTACTTTTTTAGCTGGAATTTATGGTACCAATTTCGATTTTTTACCCGAACTGCATTGGAAATGGAGTTATTATGCCATGTTAGGTTTTATGGCATTGACGGTGGGTGGTATGATTTGGTATTTTAAACGGAAAAAGTGGTTTTAATTTTTTTGAACTTTACTCCCAATTTCGATAAAATTTCAAATTGAATGCTTATGCCTATTGTATCCCAGGCTTTACCTTCAAAATTATGTGCCTGAATAAGTTGAATGTTGGTTTCAATGCCATTTATTTGAACTCTTTTGGTGCAAATGCTTTGTTGGCTTTGATGTAAATCTTGGTACCAAACTTCAGGAATTATTGGAAGCAATATCTTCTCGTAGCATTCAAAAAGCGAATTATGTGTTATCCAATACATGGAAGTGGGTGTGAAATATATAATTGCATTTGATTTGCCCGTATGCATCCAACCTTTGGTGTGTGGGTATTTGCTGAAAACTTCGATGTATAAATCACCATAATCTTTATCCCTAAATTTTTCGGAAATTTTAAATGTTGTACCTCGTATTGTTAGTAATAAATCAATATCCTGTCGCTGCATAAGCATATCCGAGTCAGTGTCGGAGTTAAAACGTACAATATCAGTAGCTTTTAGCACTTTACGATAAATCCAATCAGCTTTTTCGGCTTGATCTCGTTCGTATTGTAAACTTTTTTGAAATTGATGGATCATTGATATGACGGGTTTGATTTAAAATTTGATTTTATAAATGCATGCTGTATGTTTATTTAATGATAATTCCAACTGCTTTTCGGACGAAAGACAAGTTTCAATATTTTGACTATCAGTTGATAATAAATCAGAAATTGTGACAGAGCTATCGTTCTTTATTGATAAAAATGTAAACACTTCGGTTGGAATATTTAATTTTATGTTGACAGTTTGAATGTCGAAATTCAGAACAAAGAGCAATAATTCCTGCTCGAACTTACGGAAATAAGCAAACTGACGGTGCGTGTTAAAATGTTCATTAAAATAATTTGCATATTCCAAATCGTATAATTCGCCGTGGGTAATTGCTTTTTCGGTTATAGTTATATTCAATAATTTTTTATAAAAATCACGTGTAAGTTTTTGTTCTTCGGAGAGTTTACTGACACCAAATTTCCCATTGTTAAACCAATTTTGCATGCTTTCCACTCCCCAGTAGTCAAATATTGACGTTCGACCATCTTTTCCACTAAAACCTTCGTGGTCCATGCCTTTTTCACCTAGCTCTTGTCCGGCATAAATCATTATTGGAGCTTTATTGAGCGTAGCAGCAGCCACCATAGCCGGAAAGGCAAGCATGGCATTTCCACAGAAAAAATCCGATGCAATACGCTGTTCGTCATGGTTTTCCAGAAAATTTAGCATTTTGTTTTCGATGCCATTTATGGCTTGCCAGCAATGCGTTATATCGCTTGCCGCATGATTTTCGGTAAGGATTGAACGCAGTTTGTCGTACAAACCCACTTTGTCGTACAAATAATCGAATTTACCACTAAAAATGTAATTACGATATTCGGACGGATTATAAACTTCGGCAATAAAAAGCAATTCAGCAAAATCAGCTTTTAAGCGCGGAATTACCCAACCCCAAAACTCTACAGGCACCATTTCGGCCATATCGCACCGAAAGCCGTCAACCTTTTTCGAAGCCCAAAAATGAAGTATTTCATACATTTTAAACCAGGTATCAGGAATTGGATTAAATTGTTTTTGACCGCCCTCGGTATAATTTATGCCATAATTCAGTTTTACGGTTTCGTACCAGTCATTTTTGCTAGGCGAAGCAGTAAATTGGTCATTTCCGGTTGCTTTTGCTGGAAATTCAACATAATCACCAATTTCGAAATGTGGATTAAATGCTTGATTTGTACAATAATAAAAATTGTTGAGTGGCGAAAATGCCCAACTTTGATTATCGTTTTCGCCTAAATCTGTAATTCCTTCGGGCTTTGAATCAGAATAATACTGACGTGCTACATGATTTGGAATAAAATCGATTATTACTTTTAAACCAGCTTTGTGTGTGCGGTTTACTAAGTTTTCGAACTCTTTCATTCGATTTGGTACATTCACGGCCAAATCGGGGTCAACATCGTAGTAATCTTTTACTGCATAAGGTGATCCTGCTTTACCCTTAACAACGGTCGAATAATCATGTTTTATACCATAAGATGTGTAATCAGTTTGTGTAGCGTGCTCTATAATACCTGTATACCAAACGTGGCTTATGCCTAAGTTTTTAATTTCGGTGAGTGCTTTGGTAGTAAAATCATTCATTTTGCCACATCCATTCTCCGTTATTGAACCATTGTGGAGGCGGCTGTTATTTGTGTTCCCAAAATGGCGAACTAATACCTGATATATACTAAATTTTGCCATATTTATTTTGCTAAATCTTGAAGAGAGTTTTCTCTTAATTCAATTACTTTAAATGATAATTCGGTTGCTTTTAATGTCTTGTATTTTATATTACTGCTGCCTTTGATGCCTATTTGTAAATTGTCGATCCAAATAGTAGCACCAGCTGGAACTAGGAATCCGAATTTGTTTCCAGATCCATAAATTTCCATTTCGCTTTGATAAAGATATGTATTGTTAATAAAATAATAAATAATATTATTGATTTTAAATACCTTAAATTTGTTTTTTCCAGTTTTATTGATTTCATTTATAGTAAGTTGTGTATAATAGCTATACCAAGAGCTATTTCCGGGAAACATTTTTTGTTCGCGGTTGATTTTAAAATATTCAGTGGTATCAGCTCCCTGCGTTTTGTTTGCAAAAACCAAACCATATTGATCGGATGTAGATTTTGGCTGACAATCAATTTCCATCTCAAACGAAAAATTGTTTTTAATATCTACTGTAGGATTTTGAACCGAAAGTAGTATGGCATACGAAGATGTATAGTTCGAAATAAATTTAAGTTGCTTATTTTCAGTTGTTATGCTGTAGTTTGAATTAGTAGCTAAATCCCAACCTGTATCTTGTTTGTTGTTTGTATCGAAGTTTAAAATTAGTTTTTTTGCAAAATTTGTAGTGTCAACCAACAGTTGTGTGCTCAAAAAATCGGGCATAGCAGTACTTTCATCAAACAATTCGTTTACGTAATAATCACGTCTAGCATCTTTGTAATTGATATTCCAAGGTCGACTATCCACTTTATCGCCACCGCACATCATCGATTTCCAATCGCCATTTTCAAGTATAGTATTTATATGTTTTCGTTTCAAAATACCATGTCCCATTTCATGAAAAATGAGGTTTTCTTTCATATAATAGGCGCCTGCAACAGTACTAATTTTTCGCCAATAAGCCGAATCAATTTCAATACGGATTGGATTCTCGTAATGACAAAGTCCAGCTTGATCGTTCTTCAGTTTCGAGAATTCAATGATTAGCCCCGATGATTGAAGTTGATAATTTTTACCTCTTTTTGCAGCTTCTTGCTCAAATTGGTGTACAAATTCCGAAAAAGTTGGGTCGACATTATACTCATGAGGGTCGCCACACGAAAACAGAAATAATGTTGATAATGAGAATATTATAATGTATTTGAATTTCATTTATTCAATTGTTCCAAAAATTTGTATTACAAAAGTAAACAAAAATGCCCGAATTTCGTTATTGAGATTAAAGAATATAATTTTTAAAATTTTCGAATTGAAACAACAACTAATTAAATTATAAAAAGTAACATGGCAACAGTAACATTTAAAGGAAATCCGGTAGCAATTAACGGAAGTTTACCAGTAGTAGGAGCAAAGGCCCCCGATTTTAAACTTGTAGGAGCAGGATTGAACGAAATCAGCTTGGCTGATTACAAAGGTAAAAAATTGGTTTTGAATATTTTTCCAAGTATCGATACAGGCGTTTGTGCTGCATCAGTACGCAATTTTAATAAATGGGCAGCAGCACAGGATAATGTGGTTGTAGTATGTGTATCAAAAGATTTACCATTTGCTGCAAGTCGTTTTTGTGGTGCCGAAGGTCTCGAAAATGTAGTAACTGCGTCAGATTTCCGATATAATAACTTTGCAACCGATTATGGCGTACTGATGACCGATGGCCCATTGGCAGGTTTAATGGCTCGCTCGGTGGTAGCTATTGACGAAAACGGAATTGTAACATACAATCAATTGGTTCCTGAAATAGTAGAAGAACCTGTTTACGACTTTAAATTTTAAAAATACTTTCCCAGTGCATTTCGTTTTGATAACGCGGTGCATTTTACGTGTGAAAATATCCTCCTCTTACTCCATGAGTAGCGGGAGGATATTGTATATTAATTTGTATCTTTGCAGGTTGTATTTTATAATCATTCATTTTAATAAAATTACGTGTGGCTTCACAAGATAAATATACTGCTGACGATAATGAGCAGGTTGAAATAATAGGCGCAAGAGTTCATAACCTAAAAAATATTGATGTTAGTATTCCCCGCAATGCACTTACCGTTATTACCGGATTGAGCGGTAGTGGAAAGTCATCGTTGGCATTTGATACCATATTTGCCGAAGGGCAACGCCGGTATATCGAAACATTTTCGGCTTATGCCCGAAGTTTTTTGGGTACTATGGAGCGACCAGATGTTGATAAAATTACGGGGTTGAGCCCTGTAATTTCAATCGAACAAAAAACTACCAATAAAAATCCGCGTTCCACTGTAGGGACAACCACTGAAATCTACGATTTTTTGCGTTTACTGTACGCTAGAGCAGGCGAAGCATACTCTTACGTAACTGGTGAAAAAATGGTTAAATATTCCGAAGATCAGATTGTAGATTTGATATTGAAGGATTACGAAGGAAAAAAAACATTTTTGATGGCACCCGTTGTTCGTGGACGTAAAGGGCATTACAAAGAATTATTTGAACAAATACGCAAAAAAGGCTACTTAAATGTTCGTATTGATGGCGAAGTGCGCGAAATAACACATGGCTTAAAGGTTGATAGGTATAAAATACATGATATTGAGGTAGTTGTAGATAAATTGCAAGTTAGTGGAAAAGACCGACAACGCTTAAAGCAATCGATGCAAAAAGCCATGCAGCAAGGTAATGGCATAGTTATGTTACTTGAGAAAGATAGCGACGAAGCCCGCTATTTTAGTAAAATGCTGATGTGTCCTACATCGGGAATCTCCTATAATGAACCTGCACCACATAATTTCTCATTTAATTCACCACATGGTGCTTGTCATAAATGCAAAGGTTTAGGATTTGTAAATCAGATTGATATGGATAAAATCGTACCTGATAAAAACCAAAGCATTTATAATGGAGCCATTTCGCCACTTGGTAAACACAAAAGCACCACTATTTTTTGGCAAATTGAAGCTATTCTTGAAAAGTACGATTGTAATTTGAAAACGCCCGTAAAAGATATTCCTGAGGAGGCTATTGATGAAATAATGAACGGAACTGAAGAACGTTTGCATATTAAAAATCAAGCTATTGGGACAAATTATTTTTTAAGTTACGATGGTATTTTAAAATATATCGAAATTCAAGCCGATAATTCTGCTTCGGCAACCGAACAAAAGTGGGCAAATCAATTCTCGAAAGAAATAAAATGCCCGGAGTGTAATGAAGCGAAGCTTAAAATAGAATCTTTACATTTCAAAATTCATGATAAAAATATTGCTGAACTATCGGCTATGGATATTGGTGAGTTGGCTGAATGGTTGAGTAATGTAATGCCTCATTTATCCGAAAAGCAAAAAACTATTGCTACCGAAATTCTCAAGGAAATTCGAAGTAGATTACAGTTTTTGTTGGATGTTGGTTTAAATTACCTTTCGCTTAGCCGTAGTTCGCAGTCGCTTTCGGGTGGTGAGAGTCAGCGCATTCGTTTGGCTACACAAATTGGTTCTCAGTTAGTTAATGTGCTTTATATTTTGGATGAACCCAGTATCGGGTTGCATCAACGCGATAACGAACGTTTGATAAAATCGCTTAAACAATTGCGCGATACAGGTAACTCGGTAATTGTTGTTGAGCACGATAAAGACATGATGTTGGCTGCCGACTATGTGATTGACTTAGGTCCTTTGGCCGGCAGGCATGGCGGCGAAGTTGTTTTTGCTGGTACGCCAGCCGAAATGCTCAAAGCTAACACATTGACTTCCGCCTATTTAAATAATACGAAACGTATTGAATTACCCGCAAAAATACGCGAAGGAAATGGTCATTTTCTGCATTTGAAAGGTGCTAAAGGTAATAATTTGAAAAATGTAAACGTATCTTTCCCATTGGGTAAAATGATTTGTGTTACTGGGGTTTCGGGAAGCGGAAAATCAACCTTGATAAACGAAACGCTTCAGCCCATTTTAAGTCAGAAATTTTACCGCTCCTTACAAGACCCACTCGAGTATAAAAGTATTGAAGGTTTGGAGCATATCGATAAAGTAGTGGAGGTAGATCAATCGCCAATTGGGCGTACTCCACGCTCAAATCCTGCAACTTACACAGGTGTTTTTTCGGATATTCGTAATGTGTTTGTAAGTTTACCCGAAGCAAAAATCAGAGGTTATAAACCTGGTCGGTTCTCGTTTAATACTGCTGGTGGCCGATGCGAAACATGTGGTGGTAATGGTTATAAAACCATTGAAATGAACTTCTTACCGGATGTATATGTGCCTTGCGAAACTTGCGATGGTAAACGTTATAATAAAGAAACGCTTGAAGTGCGATTTAAAGGTAAGTCCATTGCCGATGTGCTAAATATGACTATTAATCAAGCTGTTGAGTTTTTTGAAAATCAGCCATCTATACTTAATAAGATTAAAACCTTGCAAGATGTGGGACTGGGTTATATTAAATTAGGCCAGTCGAGCACCACACTTTCGGGTGGCGAAAGTCAACGCGTAAAATTGGCAACTGAGTTATCTAAACGCGATACAGGAATGACTCTTTACATACTTGATGAACCTACTACGGGTTTGCATTTTGAAGATATTCGGGTGCTGCTCGGAGTGCTTAACCGCTTGGTAAACAAAGGTAATACGGTTATAATCATCGAACACAATATGGATGTAATTAAAGTAGCCGATTATATAATCGATATTGGTCCTGAGGGTGGGGTAGCAGGTGGAAAAGTAATTTGCAGTGGCACACCGCAAGAGGTTGCTGCACACAAAACGAGTGAGACAGGTCGATTCTTAAAGTTGGAACTTTCTGATAATTAAGAATTAAGAATTAATAATTAAAAATTATTAATTAATCTCAATCTGCTAATTCAATTTTGGTTTTCATGTTTTTGATTTTTTCGTTTTGTACCAATGCAAGTGCTTTATTAACAGCATTTATTTTTATGGCAACAAACGAATAAAATTCTTTCACTTCGACCATACCAAGCTCTTCTTTAGCTAATTGACCTTTCTTAAACATAAAACCTACAACATCCATTTTGCTAAGTTTGTCCTTTTTGCCTTTACCAATATACAAAGTTGCCCATTCGGGTTTTGGTGGTGCTGAGGCAATAGGAGGTAGGAGAAATGTTTCAGGAATGGGTGTGATAAATGTTGGTAATTTTTCGGTTTCGCCTAACAAAACATAGGCTGAACCCTCGTTTTCCATGCGTGCAGTACGTCCATTTCGATGTATGTATTCATCAATACGCACTGGGATATCAAAATGAATAATGTTTTTAATTTCAGGAATATCCAATCCACGTGAAGCTAAATCGGTGGATATAAATGCTGTACAACTTCCATTTCGGAATTTTGAAAGCGCACGTTCTCTGTCGGGTTGCTCCAACTTACCGTGAAAAAACTCATTGGCTAACTTGCGAGTTGTGAGGTATGAACTTAATTTTTCAACAGTTTCGCGCTGATTACAAAACACCAAGGTTGAATCGTTTCCTAATTGACACAACAGTTGGAATGCTAAATCCATTTTATCATTCGATTTCCCTTTCACAGTAAATGTTTTAAGCCCTTTCAGTGTATTGTTTTTTTCGGTAAAAACTAATTTTATAGGGTTTTTAATGCCCGTAAATGCAGGAATTCCCACTACATCGGTTGCCGAAGTGAGTATGCGCTTATTTACAGCCGCCAAACGTGGAATAATACTTTCCATTTGTACCGAAAAACCCATTTCGAGCGATTTATCAAACTCATCAAGCACAAGAGTTTTAATAGCGTCTATTTCAAAATTTTCACGTTCAATATGGTCTTGTAGCCGACCAGGAGTCCCAATTAATAATGCTGGTGGAACAGTTAAATCGCGTTTTTCTTTGTTGGATGGCCTACCTCCAAAGCAAGTATTTACTTTAAACCCTGTTCCCATGCTGCGCCAAACTTGTTCAATTTGCTGTGCTAATTCGCGCGAAGGTGCAAGTATTAGAGCTTGAACCTTTTGAATTTCAGGATCTAAACTCATTAAAACAGGTAGTAAGAATGCCAATGTTTTACCAGACCCTGTAGGCGATAATAGAATTAAATCATGATTTTTATCGTTTGCTTCGAGTGTTGCTAGCTGCATAGCATTTAGCAATTCTATATCCATGTTTTTCAGCGTGTTAGCTGTGAGTTGAGCGTTTTTCTGCATGCTACAAAGGTAGTTTAATTTTAGTAAATTCTATTCGTTTATGGGCTTTTTGTGTAAATGTGAACTGGAAGTGATGAATGATTAATAGCATTTTAGCTGTAAAATCTACAAACTATAAGCCTTAATGCTTTATAATTTGGTTAATTTTCATTACTTTTGCACTCCAGTTTGTAAGCTAAATTTGTCAAACACTTATAGACTATAAATTTCTACTTTTTTTTTCTAATTGAAAAATACACCATAAAATGCCACAAACATCACTACGCGGTCAGGCAATGCCCGAATCGCCCATTCGTAAATTAGTGCCTCTTTCCGACAAAGCAAAAGCTCGCGGAATAAAAGTGTATCATTTGAATATTGGTCAGCCTGATTTAAAGACTCCCCAGGAAGCACTTGATGCTATTAGAAATATTGATCGTACAGTTCTTGAGTATAGCCCGAGTGATGGTATAAAAAGTTTGAAATCAAAATTGGCGAAATATTACCATACATTCAATATTGATGTTACCGAAGAGGATATTATTATCACGACAGGAGGTTCCGAAGCTGTGAATTTTGCATTTATGAGCTGTCTTGATCCAGGTGATGAAATTATTGTTCCAGAGCCAGCTTATGCTAATTATACAGCTTTTGCAATTGCAGCAGGTGCTGTGGTAAAACCAGTAGTGTCAACTATCGAAGAAGGATTTGCATTGCCACATGTTGATAAATTTGAAGAGTTAATTACTCCAAAAACAAAAGGTATACTTATCTGTAATCCAAATAATCCAACAGGTTATTTGTATACCCGTGCCGAAATGAATAAAATTAGAGACTTGGTGAAAAAATACGATTTGTACCTATTCTCCGACGAAGTATACCGTGAGTTTTGCTATACGGGAGCACCTTATATATCTGCTTTCCACCTAGATGGTATTGAAGAAAATGTTGTTCTTATCGATTCATTATCAAAAAGATATAGTATGACTGGTGTTCGAATTGGTGCTATTGTAACTAAAAACAAAGATGTTCGCAAAAATGTAATTAAGTTTTGTCAGGCACGTTTGAGTCCACCATTGTTAGGACAAATAGCATCCGAAGCAGCAATGGATGCTTCGCAAGAGTACATGCTCGATACGTATAACGAATATGTTGAACGTCGTAAGTTTTTGATTGATGGACTGAATCGTATTCCCGGGGTATATTCGCCCATACCTATGGGAGCATTTTATACAGTTGCTCGTTTACCTATTGACGATGCCGATAAGTTTTGTGCTTGGCTTTTGTCCGATTTTGAATACGAAGGTCATACAGTAATGATGGCTCCTGCGTCTGGTTTTTATACTGTTGAAGGCTTAGGTAAGGATGAAGTTCGAATTGCTTATGTGCTTGATAAAGAAGATTTAAAACATGCTTTGATAGTTTTGCAGAAAGCTCTCGAAGTATATCCTGGAAGGAAGATTAATTAATAATTAATTGAGAAACAATGAATTGTATTTTTTTTATCTACCTATTTTTTTAATTTTTAATTAATAATTATTAATTGATTATGTTGTATCCATTAAAATTTTCCCCAATATTAAAAGACAAAATTTGGGGCGGTACAAAGCTCGAAAATATATTTGGCAAAGCTGCCGAAACAGATAAACTTGGCGAAAGTTGGGAATTATCAGGAATAGAAAACGACGAATCGGTTGTTGTAAATGGATTTTTGGCTGGTAACAATCTTACTGATTTAATCGAAATTTACATGGGCGATTTGGTGGGCGATAAAGTGTATGATACTTATGGACTTTCGTTCCCATTGTTGTTTAAACTCATTGATGCAAACGAAAACTTATCCATTCAAGTTCATCCAGGTGACGAAGTGGCAGCCGAAAGACATAATTCGTTTGGTAAAACCGAAATGTGGGTGGTTTTAAATGCGGATAATGGCGCCGAATTAATCATTGGTTTCACAAAAGAATGTACGAAGGAAGAATATGTGACTGCACTTGATAATGGCGATGTTGAAAGTTTGTTGCAACGAGTGCCTGTGCAAAAAGGTGATGTGTTTTTTATACCTGCTGGCTTGGTTCATGCCATTGGTAAGGGAGTGGTTGTGGCTGAAATTCAACAAAGTAGCGATATTACCTATCGTATTTATGATTATAAACGTGTTGACGATAATGGAAACGAACGTGAATTGCATACCGAACAAGCGCTCGATGTAATTGACTTTAGTGTTTCTAAAAACCCAAAAACAGTTTATTCACCTGTTTTAAATCAAATTACTCCATTAGCTGATTGTGAGTACTTTACAACAAATATGATTAAATTTGACCAGCCGCTTACACGTAATTATGGAACTATCGATTCGTTTGTGGCATATATGAGTCTGGACGGTAGTTTTATAGTTGAAGTCGACGATGATAAAGTAATTGTAAACAAAGGAGATACAATTTTGATTCCTGCTTGTATTAACGAAGTAGGTCTTATCCCACACAATCTTTCAACTATTCTAGAAGTGTATAATCCCTAATATATTTTTATAAAATATACTTTATAAAATGGTTAATCAGTGATTAACCATTTTTTTTTGGGAATTATAGCATCTGATTTTATAAAAATATAAAAATAATTGTCTCCTAGTTTTCTTTTTGATTATCTTTGAAGTCAAAATTTTTTTTAAAATACGAAACATGGCTCCAGCAATAAAAACAATACTTTATGGTATAGGTGTTTTCTCACTTTTTACCACTATTGCTTTAATATTAAAATTAGTGACTCAGAGTAAACCAATTGATGCTGCCTATTTTGGACTGTTTACAAATAACGATTTAATGTTAGGCATAATTGTAGCCATTGCTGTAACTATAGCTCATAATCGAAAAATGAGATTAAAGTGATTTAAAACTAAGTGAAAGAAATAATTGATTATATAATTGGGTTTTTGATTGGTGTTGATTTGCCAACTAAAAACACTATCAAAATAGGTTATACCGACAATTTTGGAGAGTTCGACAACTATGATGTAGTTATTAAGGCCTCTGGTTTTTTTAATGAGGGTACGTATGGAATGGATAACTCATTTCCAACACTTCCACTAAAAATTTGGGACGAAGTGCCCATTTTGTATGGCGAAGCTTTTAGCGAAATTATTGGAAATACAGTAGTATTGAATGCCGATATTGTTGCAGGGACGTATTTTTTGATTTCGCGCTACGAAGAAATGTTACGCACAAAAGTGCGTGATGTACACGGTAGGTTTCCTGGTAAAGAATCATTGCCATACAAAGCTGGCTTTATCGACCGACCAATTATTGAAGAGTGGGGCTTTCAGTTTCGTTCACTTTTGCGCGAAAATGGTTTTGAAATTCCAGAACCACCTAAAATAATTAAAAAAGTATATTTGACTCATGATCTTGATCAATTAGCTCATTTTAGGACTATTAGAGGTATGTTAGGTGGTGTTCTCAGAGGAATAAAACGACCGAAAGAAGGCCAAAAAGCACTTAAAAGTTTTTTTGGACGATTATCCGATGATCCTTGGTACACTTTTCCTTTTTTGTTCAAATTAAATAACGATTTGCGTGCAAAAATTGGCAAAGATAAATGTGAATCTATTATTTTTGTTCGCTCAATGGGAATGAAGTACAAAGAAGATAAACCATTTCCAAACTTGTTATTGCCTGATTATAAATATCTCCTTCGTTATTGCAAACGAAAAGATGTAACTATTGGATTACATGCAAGTTATGAATGTGGTGTGCATCCTGAAAGAGTACAAGAAGAAAAAAATAAACTCGAAAAAGCCATACATAATGAATTAACCTACAACAGAAATCATTTCTTAAACCATCGTGAACCAGCAGATTTCCAGCAGCTTATTGATGCCAATATTTTGCATGATTTTAGTATGGGGTATGCCGATGTAGCTGGATTTAGGTTAGGTACTTGCAGAAGCGTTAGATTTATTAATCCTCACCATAAAATACTTACCAAACTAGTCTTACATCCTATTACTATTATGGACGGAACTCTAAGTGATAAGAAGTATATGTATATGAATGCACATGATGCTTTTCAGTATTGTGAACAACTAATTAAAAATGTAGCAACCTTTAATGGCGATTTGGTTTTACTTTGGCATAATACTTCTGTTGAGGTACATCCAGATTTTTATCACAGAAAACTATATAAAAATATATTAAACCTATTGCAAGACCTGTTCTAAAATGATTCCAAAAGTAATAGTATGTGTTACCAATGATTTGACCACCGATCAGCGTGTGCATAAATCATGTACAGTAATGATGGGATTGGGATACGATGTTGTAGAATATGGACGCTTACTTCCTGATAGTCTTGAACTTAAAAGAGATTATAAAACCCATAGAGTAAAGCATTTTTTTAATAAAGGTCCCCTTTTTTATGCCGAATATAATATACGACTTTTCGTTTTTCTGTTGTTTAATAAATTTGATTTAGTGTTTTCAAATGATTTAGATACTCTGCTTGCTTCGTTTCTGAGTTCAAAAATTAAGAGAAAACCAATTATTTATGATACCCACGAATACTTTACTCAAACTCCTGAGCTAGTTAAACGTCCGTTTATTCAAGGTATTTGGAAATTAATTGAGGATATAATTTTCCCGTTTCTTACGAATATTATTACTGTAAATGATTCAATTGCAGCATTATACTATAATCGTTTTAAAAAATCAATTCAAGTTGTTCGAAACATACCGCTTACATACAAAAATCAAGAATTGAAAAATAGGAATGACCTTGGTTTACCTATTAATACACGTATAATTATTCTACAAGGTGCAGGTATTAATGTTCAACGAGGAGCCGAGGAAGCTATTGAAGCCATGCAATATGTTGAAAATGCAATTTTATTAATTATCGGAAATGGCGATGTAATCAATATTCTAAAGAGAATGGTTAAGGAAAAACAAATGGAAAAAATTGTGATTTTTAAACCAAAAATGCCTTTTAATGAACTAAGGCAATATACTATGAATGCGGATTTAGGACTGGCAATTGATAAAAATACAAATGTAAATTATCAGTATTCGTTACCAAATAAATTGTTTGATTTTATTCATGCCGAAATTCCAATATTAGCTTCGAGGTTAATTGAAATTGAAAAAATAATTGAAAAGTATAATATTGGCTATTTTATTGAAAATCATAATCCTCAACACATAGCTGAAAGTATTAATACAATATTCAAGAATTCAGTTGAATATATCATAAAAAAGAAAAATTTACCAAATGCAAAAAATGAACTTTGTTGGGAAAAGGAGTCAGCGAAATTAATTGAAATTATCCAACAAATAAAGTAATTCTATTTTTTAAGTTGAAGCCTGAAAGGATTAATACTGACGCGAAGTTGCAAACTCAACACATTGGATTAGAGCATTTTTATATACAGAATTTTCAAAAGTATCTAATTCGCTGATAGCTTGATTCTTAAATTCACTCATTTTACTTTCAGCATATTCAACACCACCTGCTTCGCGCGCAAATTGCATAATATAGTCAATATTCGACGCTGAAAATTCTTTCGAATGAATTATTGAAATTACATTGTTCCGATCATTGCTTTTCGAGTTTTGAAGTGCGTATATCAAAGGCAAAGTTACTTTTCCATCTTGCAAATCATTTCCAGTAGGTTTGCCAATTTCAATATCTTTATAATAATCAAAAATATCATCCTTTATTTGAAAACAAATTCCTAACAATTCGCCAAAGCGGAATAAATGTTCTTGTTGCTTTTTGTCGGCTTTGGCCGAAATAGCTCCAACTTCAGTACACGTAGCAAATAATAAAGCTGTTTTTTTACGAATTACTTTGAAATAATCAGCTTCGGATATTTCGGTTTTTTGCATATTAGTGAGCTGGAGCAATTCACCATCCGAAAGTTCCATACCAATATTAGCAATAGACTTTAAAATATCCAAATTTTCAGTTTTAGTACCACATATAAGTGAGTTCGAAAGCATATAATCTCCAGAGAGTACTGCAACTTTATTTGTCCAACGTGCATTAATCGACGACCTTCCACGACGCTCATTCGTATCATCAACCACATCGTCGTGAATTAGACTTGCATTGTGCAACAATTCCATAGCTAAAGCTGCATAATAAGCCGCATCAGTGCTATTTCCACACAATCGGGCTGAAAGAAGAGTAAGAATGGGGCGTAATTTTTTTCCACTTGCTTGCACAATGTATTCATTCACATCAGCCAACAATGGATTATCAGTTTTAAGTGCCTCAGTAAAAAACACTTTGAATGTCTTTAAATCTTCAGAAATTGGTTGACGTATGCTTTTGATTAAACTCATGGAATTTTTTAAATATTTAAGATACAAAAATACTGAAATTTATTATCCATTTATCATTGTTGAGCCGATTTAAGGATAATTATAGCTTAAACAATTTAGCTGGGAAATTGTTTTTAAGAATACATTTATTATAACAAAAATATATATATATTGTTGTTAGTTGACTAAATAGATTAATTGCTATTCTCTCAATTATATGCAATAAATGTTTAATAAAAAAAATGAATTCAATAATAATAATTATTAACTATACTTTTGTAGATAGAAAAAGATATGAAGCAACAGTGATTTATTGAATATGAATTTGATAAGCTGCTGAAATAAAGTATATTATAATATATGATGCAGAAAATTTGTAGATTAATTCTCAATATAGCTGGTTGGAAAACGAATGTAAGTTTTGATGAACCAACAAAAAGTGTGATATGTGTAGCTCCACACACAAGTAATTGGGATTTCCCAATTGGTAAGTTATCATACGTAGCATTAGGTAGAGAAGCGCGATTTTTAATTAAAAAATCATGGTATTTTTTCCCAATGAATTTTGTGTTTAATGCTTTGGGTGGTGTGCCTATTGAAAGGTCGAAAAAAAATTCGGTAACAGATCAAATGTCAGAAGAATTTAACAAAAGAACCCATTACCATTTGGCAATAACTCCCGAAGGCACTCGTAGTTTAGTGGAAAAATGGAAAATGGGCTTTTATCACATTGCTGTAAAAGCAAATGTTCCAATTCAATTGGCCTATATTGATTATAAAAAGAAAGAATTGGGTATACTTGATATATTTTACCCTACGGGCGATGAAATTGCTGACTTAGCAAAAATTCAACAGTATTACAAAGGAATAAATGCTCGTTTCCCCGAAAAATATCATTTAAGTGATTTATAATAAGTTGATTACTTGTTTTTTAAAGTCAAGTTAATATCAGCAATATATCCGAGTACTTCATCTCTTCCAGTTCTTTTCTCGGATGAAGTTGCAAATATTGGAGGTAATTCTTCCCAAGTTTCGTGAAGCTTTTCCTGATATAATTTTAGGTTTTCGCGTGAACGAACCGCCGACATTTTATCCAATTTTGTAAACACAATTGAAAATGGCACACCGTTTTCGCCCATCCATTCCATAAAATCTAAATCAATTTTTTGTGGTTCATGCCTGCTGTCGATCAATAAAAAAACACAGGTAAGTTGCTCACGATAAAGTATGTACGATTCAATTATATTCTTTAATTGTTCTCGCATTTTTTTTCCTGCAGTAGCATAACCATAGCCTGGTAAATCAACTAAATGCCAGCTATTATTTATCAAAAAGTGATTTATAAGCAGTGTTTTACCAGGTTTCGAAGAGGTCATTGCCAAATCCTTACGATTGCATAACATGTTGATAAGAGAAGACTTTCCAACGTTTGAGCGACCAATAAATGCATATTCAGGTAAATTTCCTTCGGGACATTTACGAAAATCGGTATTGCTAATGATAAATTCGGCTGATTTTACATCCATGATAGTTGAACTGTTTTTATTTAATTTTATCTATTTACAAAAATATTTTTTTGATCATTTAGTTTGCTCGAGAACATCCACAATCCCAAAAACGTAAGTATACCATTAATCATAAGTAATTCATATCCAAACTTATAATTGAAAAAGTTTTCGGAAATTGTGTTAATAGCAAAACAAATAACTGGTGATAATAGCGCAATATAAGGTATTGCCTTATCGTTGGTATTAATGTTGGTGAATAGTCCAAATGCAAACATGCCTAATAATGGACCATAGGTATACGACGCAATAATATAAATTGCATCAATCACGCTTTTATCGTTTACTGCATCAAAAATAAGAATTACCAAGGCAAATACCACCGAAATAGCTATGTGAATAATTTTACGATTTCGATTAGCTGTCTCTGTTTTTTGATGCTGTACGCCCAGAATATCAACTGAAAAGGACGTGGTAAGTGCAGCCAAAGCCGAATCGGCACTCGAAAAAGCTGCTGCAACAATGCCAACTATAAACAACACAAGTACAGTTTGCCCTAAGTAATTAGTAGCAAACATCGTGAGTATTTGATCGGCTTTTTGGGGTAGCTCCACTGAGTTTTGGTCGGCAAGCATCAAAAGCATAACTCCTAATGTGAGAAACAGTAAATTAACTGGTACAAATGATATTCCATACCAATACATATTTTTTTTGGCATCTTTAAGATTTCTACATGTTAGATTTTTTTGCATCATATCTTGGTCAAGACCTGTCATAACAATAGCTATAAAAATGCCACTAAAAAACTGTTTAAAGAAATTTTGCTTTGAATGCCAATCGTCGAAAACAAAAATACGTGAATTTTTATGATTGTAAATAGCGCTCCAGATGGAGTCATTTTCAAAATGTAACTGTTTGGAAACTTGCAATACCAGTAGAAATAATGCAACAATCATTATAATTGCTTGAACAGTATCAGTCCAAACAATTGTTTTAATGCCACTCCGATAGGTGTAGAGCCAAATAAGTAATATTGTGCAACAAACTGTTACGTAAAATGGGATATTCCATGCATCAAACACCACTGTTTGAAGAATGGATGCCACCACATAAAGACGGGCTGCAGCTCCTATCGTTTTTGAAACTAAAAAAAATGAGGCTCCAGTTTTATAGGCATTTTTGCCAAATCGTTGTTCCAGATAGGTGTAAATCGAAGTTAAATTTAATCGATAATACAATGGTAATAAGATATTTGCAATTACAAGATATCCAAAAAAGAATCCAAAAACGGTTTGCATGTAGGTGAAATCGATGCTTCGCACCATTCCTGGTACCGATACAAAACTAACACCTGAGATTGATGATCCAATCATACCAATAGCCACTACCCACCAAGGTGATTTTCGGTTTCCCAAAAAAAAAGCTTCGTTGTCAGTGCTCTTGCGACTCACAAAAAATGAGATGAGCAATAACATTGAAAAATACAACGCAATGATTATGAGTATTATTATTCCTGACATAGTTTATAAAAAATGCCTGCAAAGTTACTAAAAAACCAATTAAAAAACTCATACTAATTTTAAAATTGATTGTTGTCGAATTTTTTTGTAAATTTGCATGCTAAAATTACTATAATAACGATTAGTCCATTGTGAGTCAACCATTATATTCATCCATTCTACTCGAGAATGCTGTTCAAGAATTTGCTAAATTGCCAGGAATTGGTCGTAAAACAGCTTTGCGATTGGTTTTGCATTTACTTAAAAAGGAAAAGAGTGAGGTTGATAGTTTTGGAAATTCGATGATTCAACTTCGACGCGACATTGTTTATTGTAAAGTTTGTCATAATATTTCGGATACCGAAACATGCGGTATATGTAGTAATATGGGGCGCGACGCAAGTTGCATTTGTGTAGTTGAAACAATTAAAGATGTGATGAGCATCGAAAATACACAGCAATTCAAAGGATTATACCACGTACTTGGAGGAGTTATTTCGCCCATGGATGGTATAGGACCAGCTGATTTGGAAATTGAAAGCCTAATTCAACGTGCACGAAATGAAAATGTGCGCGAAATAATTTTAGCCTTAAGTACAACTATGGAAGGCGATACAACTAATTTTTATATTTTCAGAAAACTAGGTACTTCAAAAATTAAAATTACCACTATAGCACGTGGTATTTCAGTAGGAGGGGAGTTAGAATATACCGACGAGGTAACATTGGGACGATCCATAGTAAACAGAGTTGAATTTACAAATTCCTACAAATAAATAAACAGATGAAACGAACACTAAGAATTTTATTAACAGCTTATTATGCTGTATATGCAGGTGCAATTTTAGCTGCTACATCAGGTTATTATATTTTGAAATCGGGTTTTAAAATTGACCCTTTAACAAGTGAGGGTACAATTATCAATAGTATTGTGATTCTTTATATTATTTGCACTGTGCCATTAGCATTGGCTTTATTTAATAAAATGACTAAGAAATGGGCACTTATACAAGATGAAAATGAACAATTAGAAAAATACAAAACTGGAGCTATTTATCGAATTTTAATAATTGGAACTGGATTAGTGTTGGGAGTTGTGTTTTTTTACGTAATGAACTCACAATCAATGATTTTTTGTGCCGGAATTGCAGCGGTAGCTTTGTTTTTTTGCAAACCTTCCGAAAATAAGATTATGAACGATTTGAATTGGAATGATTCGAACAATAATAATTAATTAAATAACTCAATATATTTACTTTATGATTACTTTAGCTATAGACTTTGACGGAACAATTGTAACGCACGAATATCCACGAATAGGAAAAGAAATTCCATTTGCCATCGATACATTGATTCGAATTCAGAAAGATTTTCAGGCTTGTTTAATACTTTGGACAGTTCGCGATGGGCGTGAATTGGAAGATGCAGTAGAATATTGCAAAAGTAAAGGTCTTGAATTTTATGCTGTTAACAAAAATTATCCCGAGGAAAAAGAAACCGATAAACAACCACGTAAGTTAAAAGCAGATGTATTTATCGACGATCGCAATTTAGGTGGTTTGCCGGATTGGGGTGTTATTTATCAAATGATTGCTTCTGGTGACCCTTTAAAGCCAGTTCCATCTGAGCTAATTAGCGAATATCTTAAAAAGAAAGAAGGTTTTTTTCAAAAAATATTTGGTTAATTTCTAAACCAATTACTTTTTATGTCAATAATCTATCAAAATACATTGACTTACAAAATATCCAATTATTTAGTTAGGAGTGCTTTGTATTTGTATTACGATGAAATTATTATTGTTGGAGCTCAAAATATACCTCGTGATAGTGGTTTTATTTTTGCTCCAAACCATCGCAATGCATTGATGGATGCCTTGGCTATATTACTCATAACTCCTCACAACAAAACTACTTCTTTTTTAGGACGTTCTGATATTTTTAAAAATAAAAAAGTTGCAGCATTTCTTCGCTTTGCTAAAATAATGCCTGCATTTCGGATACGTGATGGTTTTGAAAACCTTAATCGCAATAATGCCGTTTTTGATGAATGTGTGGATTTACTTCAGAATAATCATGCGCTATGTATTATGCCAGAAGGAAATCAGGAAACAGACAAAAAGATTCGTCCACTTGTAAAAGGGATTTTCAGAATCGCTTTTTCGGTACAACAAAATAATAAAAGTGATCAGTCATTACAAATTGTACCTGTAGGTTTGGATTTTGGCAGTATTGAGAAGTTTGGTAAGCACCTTATCATTAATATTGGGGAGCCGATACATGTTTCGGATTATGGGCTATCGTATCAGGAAAACCCTCCAAAAGCAATGAATGAACTAAAGGAGCATTTGAGTGATTCGCTTAAAGGTTTGGCAATTCATATTGATTCAACCCTTCATTACCAAACAATATTAGATGCAATTGAATATTCTGAATATAAACTATTGAATAATAGAGGTTTGATTCCTAATTCATATAATTTATTCATAGCGCGTAAGCAACTTTCTGATGAATTAAGCGCGTTAGTAAAACTTGATTCAGAAAAGATGCTAAGGTTATCGGAATTTTGTTTGGAATATAAATCAAAACTATCAAAATATCATTTACAAGCTCGAAATATTGACCAGAAACCGAGTATTAAAGTTCTATTAATACGATTAATAGGTTTAATAACTTTACTTCCAATAGCAGTCATTGGGCTTATTTTGAATGTATTTGCCTTTTTTACTCCAGTTTTAATCCGCAAAATGTTGAAAGTAAAATATCATGGTTTTTTCAGCTCGATACAATTTGTGCTTGGTTTGTTACTTTTCCCATTATTTTATATTTCCCAGTCGATAATAATTTGTAAGCTATTATCTGTTTCTGTATTATTAGTACCTTTTTTATTAGTAACTCATTTGCTAACAGGTATTTTAGCATTCAAATTTTATTGTTTTACTAAAAAAAGCATTGCCGAAATAAGGTATTTATTGTTATCCAAAAAACGCAGGAAGAAATTAAGTGAAATTCAATCAAAAATTCATAAATTTGTTTTTGACTAACTTATTTATATTCAGTCATTAAAAACTGTTTTATTTCAATTTTTTTGGACACTTCAAATTTCAACATGCAATTCTGAATTCGTTTCCGAAACTTCCAGCAAGTCATTTGATTGAGTCCCAATTGATCGGAAAAATTATAAGAAGAAAAGTCAGAGCCAAGAACACAAACATTGTATGCTATATAAAAGGCTTTATTAATGGGGAATTTTATATTGTGAAAAATGGTATGCGATGTAGCTGATTCTTCTTTTTTGCACCGCGTACATCTGCGCGACGAAGCAGTTTTTCCTTCGCAATAGTTTGTATGTCCACAATTTCTACATGCGTAACCTTGTTCCCATTTTATATCGGCAACAAATTTAAGTACTTTATCGCTATCCTGCATTAATTCAGCTGCAAACGCTGGCGTAATTTCATTTTTAAACAACATGTTAACCTGAATATTAAATCAATAATTGCAATTTTTGTGCAAATATAATCTAATTTTTAGTGGTATTAAAATAATTCACATTTTAATATTGTTGATTATAAGCTCGCCATTCATAACAACCAGCATCTGGATTGTCATCTGAGAAGCGATTTTTACCATTCAAATCCAATGGAAAACGTGAAGCAACCGCTTTATCGGCAATATTGCGAGCTGGTGAAAGTGAGTCAGGAGTGAAATTAAAATACTTTTTCTTTTCGTAATCGAACGATCCTTGACGGAAGATAGTATCGAGAGGTTGGTACCAACGAATATTTTGAAATTGTGTTAACTCATATTTCTGTTTTCGTTTTATATACGAGTTTGTAAAGACTCCTTTATAATCTTTCAAAAACCGACTGGCAATAGCCAATTCATTGTCGAGACTACCCGAAACAATACAGTTTACAAATTCAGTTTGCATGGGTGCAGTTCGTTGTAATCCCATTATCATCACAGCCGGGTTTTTATCGCGTGAACCTGGATTAAACGAGTTTGAAGAATAATGGTTAGCAATAGTGCTTTGTTGAAAAACGTGAGTACCACCACTTAAAAACACGGTAAAACTACCTGTGTTTGATATTTCGCTATTTTTTACTGTTAAATCAGTGTTTTGAGCCACTATGCCATAAAACACAAAGTTATGAATTCGACAGTTTTCAATTTCAATTTCAGGTAAATTACTCCTATCGGTATTTGGCGAATAAAGTCCTACGTATCCACTTGTGATGTTTGTATTTTTAAGTACATGTTTGCCTTTACTCCACAAAAGGTATACGCCTCCCCATTGTCCTGCCACATAATTGTATGGCACTGGGTCCAAAAACTTCACTTTATCAAGCCTATCGCCACGCATTTCAACTGGTTGTTCAAAAGTACCTTCGGTACGTAAATTGCCATAAACTAGTAGATTAGAATTGTTATGAAAAAAAAGTTTGCAACCAGCTGGTAATGTTAGAGTTATAGCTGAATCAACTGTTAAATCACCATAAATTAAATACGGTTTATCAATTTTAAATTTAGTATTCTCAGTTATATTTTCATTTTTCAATAAGTGTATGTTTTGTCCAAATGCTTCAAGCATAACATGTTGTTTATTGCCATTCAAAACAAAACTTACAGAATCCTCTATTAACAATGGATTGTTATCATTTGTTGCTTCGATTGTTGTTTCAACAAATACAAACATACTGTCATTTGCACCAATTTCTATTTCACTAAATTTGTTTTGAGAATTTACTGAGCCATCAACATTTAATCTGAATTTCGAACTACTACCTTTTGCTAGATATATTTGACTAATACGCAGTGCTCGGTTATTATTATTGTAAATCAAAAATTTCTCAGTTCTGCTTCCAAACGATGTAAAAATAGTATCGAAAGTAAGCGTATCGTTCGAAAAATCTAGTTTTTTGTCGGGACTAGTGCTAAACACCTCATCCTGACATGAATAAACGCTTGTTACAATCAAACTTAATAAAATGAATTTCCAAAATGTTGATGTTTTAAACATTTTAATTGACTGAACATATTTTTGAATAAATGATAGCATGGTTTTGAAAAATAATATGTGTACTGAAATTATTATTTCTTTGAAAAAAATGGAAAATGCCAAAATAATGAATTAACTTTGTAAAAATTTAAAAACACTACAAAATGTCAAGCCGTAAAAAACTCAAAAAAACCATTCAGTTCGTTAGTTCTGAACTTATTACTGATGTTTATTTTCGTTGTTTAATGAATAAAAATACTGACGAAAAAGCAGCAGAAGCATTGGTCGTAAAAATTGTTGAAACAGCCCGCGAATTTATTTTGCGTTCTAATCGCCCTGGTGGTAAACAAAATCCAGCATCTGTAAAGTCTTATTATCGAAGCTTATATAAAGCATGGGACGAAAAACTCGTCGAAATAATTAAACAAATAGAAAGTTTTTAAATCATTTTTTTTTATTCAAAATTAAACGTCAGGGTTATTAATCTTGACGTTAATTTGTTTAATGCCATTGTATATTGCTTTTCAGCATCGGTAAGGTTTCCAGTGTCGCGGTCGGTAAGTGGTGTAAGCATATTGTTCATGCCCAAAGCCAATTTAAGCTCAGGGGCTAACTTGAAAAAGTCAAAATAGATATCACATCCCACGCCAAATTCAAAAAATGTGTCGAAAGGTCGAAGCATAATGGACTTATCACTATCCCTTCCTAAATCAACATATACACCTCCACCACCAATTAAATATGGTCGGATATTGCCATATCGTTCCGAACTATATTTTATATGAACGGGTGCACTTACAAGAACCGACGAGACTACGTCGGCTGGAGGCATATTTTTGAAAACTAACTCACGGTCGCCAATATGCATGGCAGGAGTAAAGCGTAAATTCAGATATTTGCTTAGCAACATATCACTTACAATACCAACCGAAAAACCTGGAATCAATTTCGAGATATTGGCTGGTGTGGTTGAACCTACACCAAAATCCATGGTGTTTAACCCCAACGAAAAACCAAAATGTAGAAACTTATCATCGCCATGATAACTGTTTTGGGCATTGAGTTTAGTAATACACACCGAAACAAAACCAAGTAACAAAAGTGTTTTTTTTATTTTTGTCATAAAATTATTGATACCGTTTATTAACTTCATTAAAACGCTCTTAGTTGTAAATTATTGCACAACCTATAAGCAATAATGCTTTATTTAACGGCAATAGTTTCAATTTCGACCAAAGCACCAAGTGGTAAATCCTTCACAGCAAAAGCTGAACGGGCCGGACATTCCGTTTGATAATATTTTTTGTATACCTCGTTCATTCCAGCAAAGTTGCTTATATCTGATAGGAAAACGGTAGATTTTACAACGTCGACAAAAGTATAACCTGCTTCGGAAAGTATTGCCAAAATATTTGCAAAAACTTGTTCGGTTTGCAATGTGATTTCTAAAGCTTCAATTTTACCAACTGCTGGATTTATAGGCAATTGTCCTGAAATATAAAGTGTTCCGTTTGCTTCTATTGCCTGACTGTATGGGCCAATGGCAGCTGGAGCGTTTGTAGTGTTGATTATTTTTTTCATTTGTAAATTGTAAATAATTACTTAATAATTTCGCCAAAATCGGCAATGTGTTCATCCACGTATGCTGCGATTAGGGATGTTTGTTGTTCTTCCATTTCAAAATATTGTTCCTCCAAATCGTCAAATACCTCAAAATCCACATACATGGCATTGAATTCCTCTTCGGTAGTTTCGCGTTCGAGTACTGCTTTGTTGGGGTCGTAAATTTCTTTTGCCTTGTAAATTAGTTTGCCAAGTTCTACAGCTCCAAATTGTTTCATTGCTTTTGCAAAAGGATTTCCAAATATATAACCACCATAACCGTTTTGTATTAACTGCACAAATCCACCATCACGCATTTCGGTTGTGAAAAAATGCCAAGCCAATAAAGTATGTTGCGACCCGTTTAATTTACTCATGTTCTCGGCTGTCAGTTTTCCATCAACTGCCTGTAAATAAGCATCAATAAATACTTGAAGAAATTCGTCCATTCCTTCATTTACTGCTTCAGCAAGTGCTTTGTCGTTAATTTGAATCATATTATCGTATTTTATATTCAGTAATTTAGAAAACGGGAAAATATGAAAATGAAACTTGACAATTTAAATTATAAATCTTACCTTATTTCATAATTTCAATTTTCTAATTTATGAGTCCACTCCGAAAAGTCTGAGCAGACAGTTTTAATTGATTAATACTTTGGTTTAAAAAATGTCATATAACTGGGTAAATTTACCCAAAAAAGTTCTTTGAAATATTGCGTATATCATTATTA